>ERZ1026850.125-NODE-125-length-49650-cov-9.948160_pt1 | contig 49650 bp, 37 predicted proteins | sample MGYA00380155_ERZ1026850 | MGnify/ENA primary metagenome ERZ1026850 (study PRJEB33269, sample SAMEA4719791) | human gut metagenome | biome: human-associated habitat; feature: organic feature; material: feces | place: Cameroon | collected 2013-10 ... | reverse complement strand
AAGAGACCCTTATAGGGTCAAAGCAAACCACCGGCTAAGCCGGTGGTCGTGATTGTATTGAAAGAAAAGAGTTCGTCTGTTATACTAGTCATCGGAGTAATACGGGAAAGTTAATTTGTAAAATAAAGAAAAGGAATACTATGGACTACATTGTTTTTGACCTGGAATGGAATCAGAGTCCTGATGGCAAAAAATATGCTGACAGTCGACTGCCTTTTGAGATCATTGAGATTGGAGCAGTAAAACTGAATGAACAGAGAGAAGTGGTGGATACTTTTCAAAGGCTTATAAAACCGCAGGTATATAACTGGATCCATGACAGTATACATGAAGTAATCCATGTGGATTATAAAGATCTGGCAGATGGGCAGCCTTTTGCTCAGGCAGCCGGAGAATTTCTCAAATGGTGTGGAAGGGATTATATTTTCTGTACATGGGGGAATCAGGATGTTATGGAATTGCAGAGAAATATGAAGTATTATGGAATACTTTCGCTACTTCCAGGACCGGTGACATATTATGATGTGCAGAAAATATACGGAATCTGTTATGAGGAGGGTGATGAGCGCAGAAGTCTGGAATCGGCTATTGATCAGATGGGCATTCCAAAAGCTCTGGATTTTCACCGGGCACTGACAGATGCACGTTATACGGGAGAAATCCTGAAAAAATTAGACCTGTCCGCTGTAAGAACGAATTTTTCTATCGATGTTTATCAGAATCCCAAGAGCAGAAAAGACGAAGTTTTTATTTCTTACCCGACATATGATAAATATGTATCACGGGAGTTTACGGACAAAGAAAAAGTAATGAAGGATCGCGAAGTTGCAAGTACACGTTGTCCGGTATGCCATATGCCGGCCAAACGCAGGATCCGCTGGTTTGTAAACAATTCCCGTGTTTATGAGAGTGTTTCTTTTTGTCAGAAACATGGATATATTAAAGGAAAAGTACGGATTCGTCATACAGATGAGGATGCATACTACGCGATAAAAACGTTAATGAAAATTGAAGAAAAAAATGCGGAAGAAATCCGGGATAAAAGGGATTCCCTCCGCAGAAAGAGACAGGCGAAACGACAGTCAGATAAGCTGAGCAGATAAGAGCCGTGTCTGATAATATCTGGCAGTGCCGACCACATGATCGTTATAAGTATACGTAACGGTCAGAAGAGGAAGACCTGCCGGATTTTTTGTTATGGAATAAGTTTTTTGCAGAGCACTGACATCAACACCAGCTGGAAGAGATACACTGGCATTACGTCTGGTCTCAAAAAGTACCTCGTTTTTGTAGTCCTTCAGAATATATTTTTCTGCAGGCAGACACCGTCTGGAAATAGTTTTCGGAAGAGACTTGTCCATGGTTCTGGAAAAATTGCCGAAGCCATAATCCAGAAGTGCCTTGGTATCAGAATAGGCACCATTTACGGACTGGAGAACTACCGAAACAAGATAGGTATTTTTGTTTCTGGCATATGTTACAAGTGTATTTCCGGCAGCTTCCGTATAACCGGTTTTCCCACCGAGAACTCCATCATATGCATATGTCTGGTTTTTCATCATTTTATGATGATTCAGAAGATAACGGGTCTCTGCGAACTTATTAGTTGGTGGAATCTCAAAATACTGTGTGGATGCAAATTTACGAAAAGTCGGATTGAACCACGCTGCCCGGGCAATTTTTGCCATGTCTGAAGCGGTAGTATAATGGGTTTCATCCGGAAGACCGTTAGGATTGTTAAAATGTGTATTTGTACATCCGAGCTGTCGGGCTTTAAGATTCATCTGTTCAACAAACTTCTTGGCAGAACCATTAGACAGTTCTGCAATTGCCAGAGTCATTTCGTTGGCAGACTGAAGCATAACAGCCATTAAGGCCTGCTTTATGGTAAATTCTTCACCTGTATCTGCGTAAATACTGGAACTGTTGGATTCCGTAATGCTGCGGGCAGCAGTTTCAGTCATAGCAAATTTCTGAGACGGATCCAGATTTTCACAACCGAGAAGAGCTGTCATGATTTTTGTGATGCTGGCTGGATACTGTGCTTTGTCGGCATTTTTGGAATAGAGAACAGCGCCGGTAAGCATGTCTACCAAAATGGCGGATTCTCCCTCGATCTGAGGCCCCTTAGTCCAGCCTTTGACAGTATCAGTATCGGCAGGCTGATTATAAAATGCCGTGTGTAAATCAGGAGTAGGGGTCGCTGTTACCAGCGGAGCGCCGTATTCATCTGTGGCCAGAACAGGAACTGCCTGTGAGAACAACATGGCAGAACAAAGCGCGCCCGCCAGAAGACGCCGGAAAAAATGTTTCTTTATATTCATGTGTGTACCTTTCTAATATTAAAATCCTGAAGCAGGTGCAGTGAGATATTATTTGAAGTGTATGAGTTTTCTATGCGCCATGAGAAATCTGGTATCTGGGTCAATTCGAGAATTCAGAATCAGATATTCTCAGCCTCATCTACACTCAACAACATTCACAGTAAAAAAACTTCCCTGCACCAAAGGCATCATATTAAGAACACCAGCGAGGCTTCCGGAATTTTGGCTGTGCTAGCGATGGCTGCGTTGCACTGTTTGAGCGAAGCGAGTTTGCAAAAGCAGTCATCAATAAGCGCACGGCCAAAAAACGGAAACGTAAGCTCCGTGTTCTAATATATGATGCATGAAATGTCAGTTGCGTGAAAGCAAATATATTCGATGTGATTTTTCTATCTTTAAATAGCATATCATTTTCTACACTATATCATTTTCATATAATTATACTGTAATCATTTTCTCTGCACAAGGGTTAAATCCATGCAAAATCCCCATAAAACCCTTTATTTCTCCCAAAAAGACCTTGACATATCGAAAAACAAAACCTTATAATAGAACAGCACATAGATAAAACTTTAAATAAGCAAAAACAAAGATGGAGACAGTAAATCGGAATCAAATCTGCAGAGAGCCGGGGTAAGGTGGGAGCCTGGTGTGAGTAATTTCGATAGAAGATCACTCCGGAGTTTCTTTCCAGAAATAATAGTAAGGAAGGACGGTTTTCCGCCGTTAAAGGGAACATGTATCGGCATATATAATATACTACCGGCCCGTACAGTGTAACAGGTGGTGCGAATGCGAAAATTGCTTTCGTCCTTTTACAGGACGGAAGTTTTTTTATTTTCATTGAAAAAATTTAAAATTTTTCTGAAAGATCTTAAAGGAGGAATTTGTTGTGTACCAGAAGGTAGATACGAACCTGAATTTTGTAGACCGTGAAAAGCAAGTAGAAAAATTCTGGAAAGAAAACCATATCTTTGAAAAAAGTATGGAAGACCGTAAAGATGATCCTACTTATATGTTCTATGACGGACCGCCGACCGCAAACGGCAAACCACACATTGGTCATGTACTGACCCGTGTTATCAAAGATATGATTCCGAGATACCGTACAATGAAAGGCTATATGGTACCTCGTAAAGCTGGATGGGATACTCACGGACTTCCGGTCGAATTGGAAGTAGAAAAGAAACTTGGTCTGGACGGAAAAGAACAGATCGAGGAATATGGTATGGAGCCATTTATCCAGCAGTGTAAAGAGAGTGTATGGAAATACAAAGGAATGTGGGAAGATTTTTCCTCAACTGTTGGTTTCTGGGCTGATATGGAAAATCCATATGTTACTTATCATGATGACTATATCGAGTCTGAATGGTGGGCACTGAAAGAAATCTGGAACAAAAAGCTTCTTTATAAAGGATTTAAGATTGTTCCTTACTGTCCGCGTTGTGGTACCCCGCTTTCTGCACAGGAAGTTTCCCAGGGATACAAAACAGTTAAAGAACGTTCCGCAATTGTTCGTTTCAAAGTTGTCGGAGAAGACGCATACTTCCTGGCATGGACAACAACACCGTGGACACTGCCATCCAACGTTGCACTCTGTGTAAACCCGACAGAAGTTTACTGCAAGGTAAAAGCAGCAGACGGATACACATACTACATGGCAGAAGCTCTGCTTGACAAAGTTCTTGGCAAACTTGGTTCTGAAGATACTCCGGCATACGAAGTTCTCGAGAAATATGTCGGTAAAGATCTGGAATACAAGGCATATGAGCCGTTATTTGAGTGCACAGGAGCTGAAGCTGCAAGACAGAAAAAGAAAGCTCATTATGTGACAGCAGATAACTATGTAACTATGAGCGATGGTACTGGTATCGTTCATATTGCACCGGCATTTGGTGAAGACGACAGCCGTGTAGGCCGTGAATACGATCTTCCGTTCGTACAGTTTGTAGATGGAAAAGGTGATATGACAGCAGAGACTCCATATGCAGGAGTATTTGTTAAGAAAGCAGATCCGCTTGTACTTCAGGATCTGGATAAAGAAGGCAAACTCTTTGATGCTCCGAAATTCGAGCATGATTACCCACATTGTTGGAGATGTGATACACCACTGATCTACTATGCACGTGAATCCTGGTTCATCAAAATGACAGCAGTCAAGGATGACCTGATCCGTAACAACAATACAATCAACTGGATTCCGGAAAGCATTGGTAAAGGACGTTTTGGAGACTGGCTTGAGAATGTTCAGGACTGGGGTATCTCCCGTAACCGTTACTGGGGAACACCACTGAACATCTGGCAGTGTGAATGCGGACATATGCATTCCGTTGGAAGCCGTCAGGAGCTCTTTGAAATGAGCGGTGACGAAAAAGCAAAAACAGTTGAGCTTCATCGTCCATACATCGATGAGATCACACTGAAATGTCCGGAATGTGGTGGAACTATGCATCGTGTACCGGAAGTTATTGACTGCTGGTTTGACTCAGGAGCAATGCCTTTTGCACAGCATCATTATCCATTCGAAAACAAAGATCTCTTTGAAAAACAGTTCCCGGCAGACTTTATTTCTGAAGCAGTAGACCAGACAAGAGGATGGTTCTATTCTCTGCTTGCTGAGTCTACCATCCTGTTTAACCAGGCTCCATATAAGAATGTTATCGTTCTTGGCCATGTACAGGATGAAAATGGACAGAAGATGAGTAAATCCAAAGGAAATGCAGTCGATCCGTTCGATGCACTGGAAAAATACGGCGCTGATGCGATTCGCTGGTATTTCTATATCAACAGTGCTCCGTGGCTGCCAAACCGTTTCCACGGCAAGGCTGTTCAGGAAGGACAGCGTAAGTTCATGGGTACTCTGTGGAATACTTATGCATTCTTTGTCCTTTATGCAAATATTGACAATTTTGATGCAACAAAATATACTTTAGATTATGACAAGCTTCCGATTATGGATAAATGGCTCTTAAGCAAGCTGAATTCCGTAGTGAAGACTGTCGATGACTGCCTTGCAAACTACAAGATTCCGGAAAGTGCAAGAGCTCTTCAGGAATTTGTAGATGAGATGAGTAACTGGTATGTCAGAAGAAGCCGTGAACGTTTTTGGGCTAAAGGTATGGAACAGGATAAGATCAATGCTTATATGACTCTGTACACTGCTCTGGTAACAATTTCCAAAGCAGCAGCTCCGATGATCCCGTTCATGACAGAAGAAATTTATCAGAACCTCGTAAGAAGTGTTGACAAAGACGCAATCGAGAGTATTCATCTCTGCGATTTCCCTGAAGTCAAAGAAGAGTGGATCAACAAAGAGCTGGAAGACGATATGGAAGAACTTCTTAAGATCGTTGTTCTTGGACGTGCAGCAAGAAATACTGCAAATATCAAGAACCGTCAGCCTATCGGCACTATGTATGTAAAAGCTGACAAAGAAATGGGTCAGTTCTACACAGACATTATTGCAGACGAGCTGAACGTCAAAGAAGTAAAATTCGCCAGCGATGTAGAATCTTTCGTTTCTTACAGCTTCAAACCACAGCTTCGTACTGTAGGACCGAAATACGGTAAACTTCTGAATGGTATCCGTACAGCGCTTGCTGAGATCAATGGAACCGAAGCTATGAACGAACTGAAATCTACAGGACTTCTGACTCTGGATATTGATGGAAACAAGGTAGAACTTTCTGAGGAAGACTTATTGATCGAGACCGCACAGACAGAAGGTTATGTAACAGAAGCAGATGGTGATATCTCTGTAGTTCTTGATACAAATCTGACACCTGAACTGATCGAAGAGGGATTCGTCCGCGAGATCGTCAGCAAAGTGCAGACTATGAGAAAAGAAGCCGGATTTGAAGTTATGGATAAGATCCATATCTACGCAAAAGACAATGACAGGATTCTTGAACTCATGAAGAACCACAAAGAAGAAATCATGTCCGAAGTACTTGCTGAGGATATGACTCTGGGCACAACCGATGGCTATGTAAAAGAATGGAACATCAACAAAGAACCAGTTGTTCTTGGTGTTGCTAAAATGTAAACAGCTCATGCCCGGTAAGATATACCGGGCATGATTTATAAAAAGGTTAATGAGGAGGTTATGCGATGATTAACGAGCAGTTCAAAAAAGATGCTTTTAAGAAGAGTGTAAAAGAAAATGTAAAATTTCTTTATCGTAAGAAACTGGAAGAGGCTACACAGGAGCAGATCTTTCAGGCTGTATGTTACACAGTAAAGGATGTTATCATTGATAATTGGCTGGAAACACAGAATGCATATAAAGAGCAGGATCCTAAGACCGTTTATTATATGTCCATGGAGTTCCTTATGGGACGTGCACTTGGAAACAACCTGCTTAATCTGACAGCATACAAAGAAGTAAAAGAAGCTCTGGATGAGCTTGGACTTGATCTTAACGTGATCGAAGACCAGGAACCGGACCCGGCACTTGGAAACGGTGGTCTTGGACGTCTGGCAGCATGCTTCCTGGATTCTCTTGCAACACTGAATTACAGTGCATATGGATGTGGTATCCGTTATCGTTATGGTATGTTCAAACAGCAGATCAAAGACGGATATCAGGTAGAAGTTCCGGATAACTGGCTGAAAGACGGATATCCATTTGAACTCCGTCGTCCGGAATACGCAAAAGAAGTTCATTTTGGCGGATATGTAGACGTTGAATATGATCCGGCAACAGGTTCCAACAAATTCGTACACAAGGGATATCAGGCAGTAAAAGCTGTTCCGTTTGATATGCCGATCGTAGGATATAACAACAATATCGTTAATACTTTAAGAATCTGGGATGCAGAGCCGATCGTAGACTTCGAGCTTGATTCCTTTGATAAAGGTGATTACAAGAAAGCAGTTGAGCAGGAAAACCTTGCCCGCAATATCGTAGAAGTTCTTTATCCGAACGACAACCATATGGCTGGTAAAGAGCTGCGTCTGAAACAGCAGTACTTCTTCGTATCTGCAAGTCTTCAGGCTGCAATCGAAAAATACAAAAAAGACCATAAAGATATCATGAAACTCCATGAGAAAGTTACTTTCCAGATGAACGATACTCATCCGACAGTAGCTGTAGCAGAGCTTATGCGTATCCTTATGGACGAAGAAGGTCTTGGCTGGGATGATGCATGGTCTGTAACAACAAAATGTGTTGCTTACACAAACCATACAATCATGGCAGAAGCACTCGAAAAATGGCCGGTTGAGCTGTTCTCCAGACTGCTTCCACGTGTATACCAGATCATCGAAGAGATCAACCGTCGTTTCATCCTTGATATCCAGGCTAAATATCCAGGAAACTATGACAAGATCAAGAAGATGGCAATCCTCTATGATGGACAGGTAAAAATGGCTCATCTTGCAATCGTTGCAGGTTATTCTGTAAACGGTGTTGCCAAACTTCATACAGAGATCCTTAAGAAACAGGAACTGAAAGACTTCTACGAAATGATGCCGGAGAAATTCAACAACAAGACAAACGGTATCACTCAGAGACGTTTCCTGCTTCACGGAAATCAGCTCCTTGCAGACTGGGTAACAGATCATATCGGACCGGAATGGATCACAGATCTTTCTCAGATCAGCAAGCTGAAAGTTTATGTTGATGATGAAAAAGCACAGCAGGAATTCATGAACATCAAATACCAGAACAAAGTTCGTCTGGCTAAATATATTCTTGAGCACAACGGAGTAGAGGTGAATCCACGTTCTATCTTCGATGTTCAGGTTAAGAGACTTCATGAGTACAAACGTCAGCTTCTGAACATCCTGCATGTTATTTATCTGTATGATCAGATTAAGAAACATCCGGAAATGGATTTCTATCCAAGAACATTCATCTTCGGTGCAAAAGCATCCGCAGGTTATGCCCGTGCCAAGAAAATCATCAAACTGATCAACTCTGTTGCAGATGTTGTAAATAATGATGCTTCTATCAACGGCAAACTGAAAGTTGTATTCATCGAGAACTATCGTGTATCCAACGCCGAAATGATCTTTGCAGCAGCAGATGTATCTGAGCAGATTTCTACAGCAAGTAAAGAAGCTTCCGGTACAGGTAACATGAAGTTCATGCTGAACGGTGCACCGACACTTGGAACCATGGATGGTGCTAACGTTGAAATCGTTGATGAAGTTGGCAAAGAAAACGCATTTATCTTTGGTCTGAGCGCTGACGAAGTAATCAACTATGAAAACAACGGTGGATATGATCCGAGAGTCATCTACAATACAGATGATGAGATCCGTCAGGTACTGACAGAGCTTGTCAATGGAACATTCTCCTCTGATACAGAGCTGTTCCGTGACCTGTACAATTCTCTTCTTAACCAGAACGGTGGAGAAAGAGCAGACCAGTACTTTATCCTTGCTGACTTCCGTTCTTATGCAGCAGCACAGAAGAAAGTGGAAGAAGCATACAAAGATGAAAAAGGCTGGGCTCGTATGGCTATGCTGAACACAGCATGCGCTGGCAAGTTCACATCTGACAGAACGATTCAGGAATATGTAGATGATATCTGGCATCTGGACAAGGTTTTTGTAAAATAAATAATTTTGCCCAGGGGACTTCGACAGTCCTCTGGGCTTTTTTAGTTTTTCTTACTTCATTAAATTCTTCCGATATTCTCTCGGACTGCATCCTTTCACTTTGGTAAATACTTTTGAATAGTAGTTTGAATCAGAGAAGCCGACTTTTTCGGCAATGCTGCTGATCGATTCTTTGGTGTTCAGAAGCTCCAGACTTCGTTCAATCCGGTATTCCTGAAGAAAGGTAAAAAGCGTAGTGTTCATGTGTCGTTTAAATAAACGTGTGCACTCGCTCTCACAGAGATGGATGTATTCAGAAATATCTCCAAGTGAGATTGTATTCATATAATTCTGCTCAATAAAAGTAAGGATCTTTCGTATTCTTTCGTATTCTGTGAGGTCCGATGCCGCAGGAGCAGGCTGATGCGGCAGATGTTCGGCTAGCAGTTTCCACATGGCAAGCAAATGAATGGTGATGTCCAGTTCATAAAAATCAGGTTTTTCTTTATCGAGGGATATGAGTTTAAGCATATGCCCGCGGAAATCTTTATGCCATTTTTCACTGTAATCAATATGAATGGCGCAGAGAGCCAGATTCTGGATAATGGGCTCTACATATTTTGTACAGAGCGTACTCTGAAAAAAACCATAGATCAGTTTGGGGTCGAAGGTGACAGGTATGTAAGAGCAATCTTCCTGATTTTCCATTTCACTACTATGCAGGGCATTGGAATTACAGAAGACAATATCATCTTCTTTCAGATGAAAGGAACGATTATTGACCCGGTAATGCATACAGCCCTTTTTTACATAGGTAATCTCAATCTCCGGGTGGTAGTGCCACATAAAAGAGTTAGAATCGTATTCTGACAGGCATTGGTAGCTGACCAGAAAAGGAAAATGATCACTGCCGTGTTTTTTCAATTCTTTCTGAAATTGGTTGGTGATGATCTGCATAAAGGGCTCCTGTATTTTAAACGCATAAATTTACTGTTATCATTCCTATTATACCAGTATTTTAATGTGAAACGCAAGATTTTACCTGTTTTTCGCATATTAATTAAGGTAATTTATTATGGATACGATATAATAAACTTAGTTAGAATAAGCGGGTATGTATAAAAACGTAATGTAAAGGAGAACAAAATTATGAATTTACCAGAAACAGCGAAACTTCAGGAAATTTATGGAGAAGCAGAAATCAGCGGTGCACGTTTTAAAAATCTTGCAGATAATTTTGCAAAAATCTATAAACAGGATAAAGCAGAATATTTCACAGCACCGGGAAGAACGGAGATTATCGGTAACCATACAGATCACAATGGCGGTAAAGTAATTGCAGGAAGTATTAATCTTGATACGATTGGTGCCGCTTATCCGAATGGAACCCAGGTAATTCATATTACAAGCGAAGGTTACAGAGATGAGATCGTAGTTGACCTTACAAAGCTCAGCAAAAATAACTACAAAAAAGGTACAGCAGCACTTGTGGCAGGAATGATGGAAGGTGCACAGAAGAATGGATTCAAAACTGCAGGATTTGATGCATATGTGAGCACAAACGTTATCGCAGCAGCAGGTGTCAGCTCTTCTGCATCTTTTGAGATGCTGATCTGTACGATCATTGATTACTTCTTCAATGACAGTAAAATGTCATTCAATGATTATGCAAAGATTGGCCAGTACGCAGAAAATGTATACTGGGATAAGGCATCCGGAATGATGGATCAGATGGCATGTGCAGTTGGCGGTCCGGTTCTTTTTGATTTCTCAGACAGAGATAATCTGGAATACAGCAAGCTTGATTTTTCCTTTGGTAAATTCGGATATAAGCTTGTGATTGTAAATACAGGAAAAGGACATGCAGACTTAAGTCAGGAATATTCTGAGATTCCTGGAGAAATGAAAGCAGTTGCAAAGGTACTTGGTGTAGAACTTCTTCATGAAACAAATGTGGACGCACTTCTTGAACACTGCAATGAGATCGAGGATGACAGAGCAGTTCTCCGTGCACTTCATTTCTTTGGAGAAACTTCTCGTGTAGAAGAAGCGGCAGATGCAATCCATCATGGGGATTATGACAGATTCCTTCAGCTCCTGGATGAATCCGGCAAATCGTCATGGGAACTTCTTCAGAACTGCTATACAATGAAAGACTTCCATGAGCAGAAGATCACCAGAACTCTTGCACTTACACAGCTGTTTCTTAAGAAGATCGGTGCAGGTGTATGCCGTGTTCACGGAGGTGGATTTGCAGGTGTTATCGCTGCAGTTGTTCCGGAAAAAGAACAGGACAACTATGTAGAATATATTTCTAAATTTGTTGGTAAAGAAAACGTTTATCCTATGGATATCCGTGCAATCGGTGCAACACATATCGGATAAAATATACAGATAAAACATAGCAGACAATAACGAAAAAGCTGTCGTATCACAGAGTAAAATTCATTTGTGATGCGGCAGCTTTTTATTGTTAAATTAAACCAGAGATTTGTTTTTCTCGAGCATTTCGTGAATAATATTTTGTGTATAAGTACCGAGATGCTTTTGGTCCTCTTTGGAAAGCTCTTTGACATAAATGGGTTTACCATATTCCAGAACGACATGTGTCCGTTTGATCTTTGGAAAATGAGCTTCAAAAATTTCAACTGTATTATTCATGGCCATAGGAATGATTGCACAGCCGGATTTACTGGCAATTTTGAAGCTTCCATCATGGAATGGAAGAAGCTCCAGATCATCAGCATTTTTATTTCGAGTACCTTCTGGGAAGATACAGATAGAAATACCGGATCTGACCTTTTCAATTGCTGTGAGGATAGTCGTAAGTCCCTGTTTGATATCTGTACGGTCAAGGAAGAGACAGTGAAGATAACGCATCCAGTTTGAAAGAAGCGGATAGCGTTCCATTTCTTTTTTGGCTACATATCCAGTACGGATCGGACAGCGGCTGTAGGTGAGCAGGATATCAAAATAACTTCTGTGGTTTCCGATATAAAGAACTGGTGTGTCTTTTGGAACATTCTCTTCACCGATCACAGTGACTTTGGTTCCGGCCTCCCACAGAATTAATTTGAATACTGCCTGAATGATGCGAAGAGAACTGATCTCTTTGGTTTCAGGTGAGAATTTTCCGATGATCCATTCCACTAAAAGAATCGGAATAGATAAAATCAGAAATCCAATGACCGTAATGGCAACGATAATAAAACGAATCATGATGAATTCCTCTTTCTTTTAAAATAAAAAATGTCCTGTAAAATAAGGCTCTGTTACAAGTATAAGTGATTTTGCAAATACTTGCAATAAATGTTTTGTACTCAGCATAGAATACATATTAAAGAAATGAAATGTCGGGAAATGAGAAGGAATTTATGAAAAGAACACTTTCTCTTCTGTGTCTGGCAGTGTTTTTTCTTATACTTGGAGGATGTCGCATGATACGAATTGAAGAAGGAAAAAGAAGGTCTCTTTCATATTCTGTAATGGAAGTTTCACAGATTCCCGAAGAAATGAAAGAACTGATTGAAGAAAAAAAAGAATCAGAATTTCAGATCGCCTATCAGAAAGGAATGGAATTGTTTCTGGCGAAAGGGTATGGAAGGCAGATGAGCGGAGGTTACAGCATTCAGGTTACAGAACTTTCAGAATCTTCGAATGCTGTTTTTTTTGTAACAAAACTGATTGGTCCAACGGAAGAAGTTCAGGGAGGAGAACCATCATATCCGTATATTGTAATAAAAACAGAATACCGGGATGTTCCGGTGCAGTTTCAGTGAGACAGGAGGATGGATTATTGGAATTAAAAAAGGAAGATATTCAGAGATTGAGAACAAAAAGCAAAGCTGCCAGCCAGATAACATTTGATATGGACTACAATGTGCCGGATATAAAGCCGGATATTGGGCGCATGATACAGAATAAAGGAGATATAACAGTAGAAGAAGTACATCTGACTGACGGGCATGCATTTCTTAAGGGAAAACTGCAGGTGGATATTCTGTATGTTGGTGATGAGGATGGAAAAGTATACAGTCTCTCAGCAAATCTTCCGATGGAAGAAACATTGAATCTGGATGGAATTGTAAATGGGGACAAAATGTGTCTGAAATGGGAAATAGAAGATCTGAGTATCCATATCATCCATTCCAGAAAAATGAATATCAAAGCAGTTGTGACGTTTCATGCTTCAGTAGACGAACTGTCTGGAATCCGTCTTCCGGTATCTTTGAATGATGAGAACGTATCCGTGCAGAAAAAATCTATGCATGTGCTCAGTCTGGCAATACATAAGAAAGATACATTTCGCCTTAAAGAGGAAATCACACTGGTTTCTAATAAACCGAATATAGAAGAACTTCTGTGGTATACAACAGAAGTTCGTGGACTGGATCTCAGACCGGAAGAAAATGTTGTGAAAGTAAAAGGGGAACTTTTTGTATTTGTATTGTATACAGGTGACGATGAGAGCGGAACTCTTCAGTGGCTGGAGCATGCGGTACCATTTAATGGAGAAGTGGAATGTAATGGCTGTACACCGGAAATGATTCCGAATATGGAAGTGTCAGTTATCAATCGGACACTGGAAGTGAAACCGGATGCAGATGGAGAAGAACGCCAGCTTCAGGCGGATGTTGTTCTGGAACTGGATATGAATCTTTATCGTGAAGAAGATTATGATGTGATCATGGATGTATATACCCCATATCGTCAATGTGTTCCAAAGTGCAGAAAGGAGATTATAGAAAGTCTCCTTGTTCGAAATTTTTCCAGATGCAGAATAGCAGACAGAATTGAGGTAAAGGAAACACAGGGTAAGATCTTGCAGATATGTCACAGCCAGGGAAAAATAAAAATTGATAAGACGAAAATTGTGAAAAATGGAATTGAAACAGAAGGAATAGTGAGACTGAAAGTACTGTATATTGTTGAAAATGATGAAATGCCTTTTTATTCAATGGAAGCAATGCTGCCGTTCAGTTATGTAATAGAAGCCAGAGGTATAACAGAAAACAGTATATATTATCTGCATACAGATCTGGAACAACTGTCAACAACTATGCTGGACAGCAATGAAATTGAAATAAGGGCAACGATAGGTTTAAATGCGCTTGTAATACAGTGCAGTGAAGAGATGATCCTTGAAAAAATAGAAGAGCTTCCTCTGGAACAGGAAAAAATCCGGAGTATGCCGGGAATTATAGTATATGTGGTACAACAGGGAGATACACTGTGGAATATCGCAAAAAAATTTTATACAACGGTAGAAGAGATCAGACAGATGAATGAACTGGAAGAAGAGGAGCTGTCAGTTGGTACACCACTGTTGCTGGTAAAAAAAGTGGAAGAATGAGTCTTGAATTTCATTGTAAAATCGGATAAAATAAGCATATCGTGTCTGTATACAAAGTACAATAAGATGAACAATACAAAAGATGGAAGGTGAATTTATGCGTTTACGTGCAATGGCTAAGATTAATCTCGGACTGGATGTTCTTCATAAAAGAGAGGACGGATATCATGAAGTACGAATGATCATGCAGACGATACAGATGTATGATCTTCTTGATATACGTAAAAAATCAGAACCGGGAATATCCCTGTCAACGAATCTTCCATATGTTCCGTCAGATGAGAGAAATCTGGTATATAAAGCTGCGAAGATTCTTATGGATGAGTTTGAAATTAAAGAGGGGCTGTCCATGAAGCTGACAAAATTTATCCCGGTAGCAGCTGGCATGGCAGGTGGAAGTTCAGATGCAGCGGCAGCATTTGTCGGTGTGAACCGCCTGTTCCGTCTTGGTCTGAGCGAAGAGGAACTGATGAAACGTGCTGTTCAGGTTGGGGCGGATGTTCCATATTGTGTCATGCGTGGAACTGCACTTGCAGAGGGAATCGGTGAAAAACTGACCAGACTTCCGGGAATACCCAAATGTTATATACTGGTAGGAAAACCGGGAATTAATGTTTCCACAAAACTTGCATATGAAAATCTGCATTTGGATCAGATCCGGTCACATCCTGATATTGATGGAATGATTCAGGATATTGAGAATCAGGATATTCTCGGTCTGACCTCCAGAATGGAGAATGTTTTTGAACCAGGAATCATTGGTGAGTATCCGGTAATTCAGGAAATCAAAGACCTTATGGAGGCAAACGGTGCCCTGAAAGCCATGATGAGTGGAAGCGGGCCGACCGTGTTTGGCGTTTTTGATGATCGAAGTAAACTTCGAAAAGCGACAGAGGTGCTTCGCAGCAGTCATCTGGCGAAGACCGTATTTGCAACACAGATATATAATAAGAAATAGAAAACAGTAGAAAGGGGAAGTACTTATGATAAATGATTTTTCTGTGGATATGAATGAATATCTGCCATTACGGGATGTTGTGTTTAACACACTTCGTAAGGCTATTTTGAAAGGCGAACTGAAGCCAGGTGAAAGACTCATGGAAATTGCACTTGCAGAACGTCTTGGTGTAAGCAGAACTCCGGTAAGAGAAGCTATGCGTAAACTGGAACTGGAAGGTCTGGTTGTAATGATTCCCCGAAGAGGTGCTCAGGTAGCTAATATTACAGAGAAAGATCTGAATGATGTTCTGGAAGTTCGTATTGCACTGGAAAATCTTTCAATTGAAAATGCATGTGCACGTATGACAGAAGAGCAGCTGGATGAACTCTGGAAGGCTGCAAAGAGCTTTGAGTCAACCAGGGATGAAGGAAATCTGGTTAAACTTGCGGAAGCAGACGTGGCATTTCATGAGATCATCTACAAATCTTCCGATAACAGAAGGCTGAACCAGGTACTGAATAATCTTCGAGAACAAATTTATCGTTATCGTGTAGAATATTTGAAAGATGAGGAAACAAGAAAGCTTCTTGTCAAGGAGCATGAAGAACTTTACAGGGCGATCAAGAACCGGGATGTCAAACTGGCACAGGAAATTTCCTTTCAGCACATAGAGAATCAGCGTGAGGCGATCATTCGATCTATTCGAGAAGAAACACAAAATCGTTAGAGTCATAAATAAAATTATATAATCTGGATATTCTAAAAGAGATGCATAAGTTATGTATCTCTTTTTTTATGTAATAGGTTAAAGCCAGGAGGAAATGATGGAAGAACCGGTAAAAATTTCGACAGATATCCATAAAAATGAAAAATATATCCAGGAGCAATATAAAAACTGTGCGGACATACTGATCCGCTCCATGCGGCTTGGAGAGAACCGAAAAGTGGACTGTCTGATGGTTTATATAGAAGTTGCAGTGTCAAATATGATGCTGGATGATTCAGCACTTGGAAAAATGATCAACCATTTCTGGGAGAGTTCACCGGAAAAAATACAGGAATTTCTGAATAATAACAGTCTTGGTATTGCTGACGTACGAAAATTGAAAAACATGGATGAAGTATCCGGGGCGGTACTTTCAGGAAATGCGGTCTTTTTTGTAGATGGTTATGATAAAGCGATGAAAATCTCCAGTAAAGGCTATCCGAATATGGGAGTCTGCGAAGCAGAATCAGAAAAGGTTCTTCGGGGCTCGAAAGAGGGATTTTCAGATTCTGTGAAAACGAATTCTGCTCTTGTAAGAAAACGAATCCGTGATACCAGAATGAAGGTAGAAGAATATCAGACGGGCGTACGGTCAAATACGGTCATTCAGATTCTGTATATTGAGGATCTGGTGCATGAAGAACTCCTGGAGAAGATAAAAAGCAGATTGCAGGAATATGAAATTGATGGAATTCTGGACAGCGGAATGTTGGAACAGCTGACAGAAGAACCATGGTATTCACCCTTCCCACAATACCAGGTAACAGAGAGACCGGATCGTGCTGCACTGGAACTTCTGAATGGGAAAATTGTTCTGCTTTGTGATAATTCTCCGTCTGCACTGGTCATGCCGGGGGCATTTAGTGGCTTTATGGAAAGCAGTGAAGACTGGTATCATCATTTTGAGATGGCAACATTTCTTCGAATCCTGCGTTATCTGGCACTTCTCACAGCAACGCTGCTTCCCGGACTTTATCTTGCCGTGATTCGTTTTCATACACAAATACTGCCAACGAATCTGCTGCTCTCCTTTGCAGATGCGAGAGAAGGAGTTCCCTTCTCAAGTGCTGCAGAACTGATCCTGTTGGAACTTGCGTTTGAATTAATTCGGGAAGCGGGAGTCCGCGTGCCAGGCTCTCTTGGAAATGCGATTGGAATTGTCGGAGGACTGATCATCGGTGATGCTGCGGTCAGTGCAAATCTTGTGAGTCCGGTAGTTGTTATGATTGTTGCACTTACTGCACTTGGTTCTATGGTGATTCCGGATGAAGAATTCGCAGCTGCTTTTCGATTGTTGAAGTATCTGTTTTTGATTCTGGGCGGTTATCTTGGAATTTACGGAATTGTTCTTGGAATTTATTTTACGCTGGCACATCTGTCCGGGCTTCTGAGCTTTGGAGTTCCATATCTGATTCCTTTTACAGGGAAACAGTCAGATTACAGAACGGGAGATGGGATTTTTCGTATTCCTTTTAAAACAAGAAAATATCGTCCGGTTTATGCAAAAAAGGAACAACGTATTCGATTGAAAAGAAATACTTTTGAAAATCTGAATCAGGCAGAAACTACAGAAAAGGAGGCAGAAAGATGAAGAACAGGGAAAACAACCGAATCTCACAGAGACAGCTGTATCGTCAGATGATTCTTTCGGTTCTGGCACCATTTCTGCTTTGTATTCCGGGTGCAGGGGGAATACAGGGAGTTTCTGGAGCGGCGGGGATTGGAATTGCAGTAGTGATTCTTCTGGTATATATTTTTTTTCTGATAAGAAGTTCACATGGTTATACCGATCCTGTCAGAATTCTGGGAAAGGTGAAAGGACGACTTCTGGGGATCTTTTTTGTGTCATATCTCATTATGACCAATGTTTATATTCTTAACCTCATAAAAGAGATTGTTCCTGTGTGGGCTGTTTCCGGTATTTCAGTAAAATGGCTTCTTCTGTGGGCAGTTATAATATGTGCTTATGGGACAGATCGTGGAATGCAGAGACGGGGAAGAATGGCAGGAGTATCAGGAGAAATATTTCTGGCAGTAATCATTATCATGCTTTTCCTTTGTGTGGGTCAGGGAAAAATGGAATATCTGAAAGAAATGCTGGAGGAAAGTTCGTTACAGAGCAAAAGAATCATCGACAGCGCGTATGGCTTTTTATGTGCGTTCTCAGGAATCAGTCTGCTCCCGTTTGTTCTGACCGACGTAGAACATAGAGGAAGTGCCGGAAAAACAGTGATGGCAGCGGTCTTTACAGTGAGTAGTGTTTTGCTGATCGTATTATTCTGTATTCCGGGGGTATTAGGATGGCGAAGAATCCAGAGTGAAACCTATCCCATATTGCCTTTGATGGCAGGAGCGAATCTGCCGGGAAATATACTGGCCAGATTTGATGTTCTCTGGCTGGCATTTCTTTTATATGGCATTTTTTTTGCAATCGGAAGCTGTTTTCATTATGGGAACAAGATTCTGGAAATAACACATCTGGGAAATGGAAAATACTGGTTGCCGGCAGCGGCATATGTTTTTTCGCTTGTTCAAATACATGGAAAGAGTGTGGCAGATTTTTACAGTTCGTATCTGAAATATATTTTTGTTCCGGGACTTGTACTCATTCAGACAGGATTTCTTTTTCGCGGACAGAACAGAAAAAAGAAAACGGTCATATCTGCGGCAGGATTATCGGTTATTCTGATGCTGGTGTGTACCGGATGTGCCGGAATAGAGCCGGAAAAAAGGATGTATCCTCTGGCCATGGGGATAGATACAGATGGCAGCGAGTATATCATCACATATGGTATGCCGGATTTACCCAGGGCAACAGGAGGGGGAAAGGCGGAAGAAGGAGATACATCGGTCCTGACAATTCATGGAAACAGTTTTGACAGCATTGAGAAATCTTATGAAAGAACACAGGAAAAATATCTGGATATCGGGCACCTGCAGATCCTGGTCATTGGAAGACATCTGACAGAAACTGACAAGTGGAAGGAGTTTATGGAATATTTGAAAGAGGAACCACTGGCAGGAGAAAATATTTATGTATTTCAGGCAGAGAATCCGGAAGAACTGTTGAAATGGAGTGATGGAGGAACTTCATTTGGGGAATATGTGACAGGACTTATTGAAAACAGGATGGAGAAAGACAGGAAAAAAGGCGTCACTCTGCGGCAGGTATATTATCAGTGGTATCAGAGAGGTGTTTTGCAGAAACTGCCGGAAATTACAATGCATGACGATGAAATTCAGGTCTGGATGGAATAATCGAAGGATTTCAGGAAATAATCCTGAAAAGGAGGTTTCGTCATCATGAAAAAAATATACAGAAAGCAAAACAGATTACTTATTTCAATAGCGGTCGCTCTGCTTCTTATAAGCTTTGGAGGAATTGTAAATACATCGCAGAAAAATGTAGTGATGTGGTGGGGCAGTATTTATCCGGAATTCTGTTTTTCAGAATTAGATTATGATAATAAAAATGTCGAAAAAATTACTTCAGAACAAAAGCCAAAGATTTCCTTCTGGCTTGCGAAAGCCTTTGAGAGGTGGTAATATGTTGATAAGTCTGGAAAAGCATAGCTGTTTTTCCGGATACATAAAACAGAACTGGAGAATTATTTATGAAAATAGATAGAGATGCACCGATTGGTGTATTTGATTCCGGAGTAGGGGGACTGACAGTAGCCCGTGAGATCATGCGAAATCTCCCTTCGGAAAAAATAGTTTATTTTGGTGATACTGCCAGAGTTCCATACGGCAGTAAATCCAGAGACACAGTCATACGTTACTCCAGACAGATCATTCATTTTCTGAAAGAGCAGCAGGTGAAGGCAATTGTTATTGCCTGTAATACAGCAAGCGCGTTTGCGCTTGATGATGTTCAGAATGAACAGGATATACCGGTTCTGGGTGTGATCGAAGCTGGTGCACGTGTTGCGGCGGCTGAGACTGTGAATAAGAGAGTTGGGGTAATTGGTACAGTTGGTACAGTAGGAAGCCGGATACATGAAACATATCTGAAAAAAATCGATCCGGAAATCACAGTGATCGGAAAGCCATGTCCGTTGTTTGTGCCACTGGTTGAAGAAGGATGGCTTCATGATCCGGTAACAGTTGAAGTGGCAAAAAGATATCTGCAGGAACTTAAAGACAAAGATGTGGATACTCTGATTCTTGGATGTACACATTATCCACTGATAAGATCTACGATCCGGGAAGTTATGGGAGAAAAGGTGAGACTTGTAAATCCTGCATATGAGACAGCACTGGAGTTGAAAAACCTTCTTCAGCAGACAGATATGCTCAGCACGGGAGAACAGCAGGAAGAAATTCCATATCGTTTTTATGTCAGTGACTTGGCAGATGAATTTGAAGAATTTGCAAATTCGATTCTCCCATATGATGTAGAGAGAACTCAGAAGATTGATATAGAGAAATACTAGGAGCAAATACATGAAAAAAGATGTACTTATACACGTGCGGGGACTTCAGATGATAGGACCGGAGGATGAACAGGAAGCGATAGAGATTGTTGTTCCGGGTCAGTATTATTTTCGAAATGGAAGTCATTATCTTCGATACGAAGAGATGATGGATGATACGGCACAGCCAACAGTCAATTATATCAAGATGTCAGCGCAGGGAGTGGAAGTCCGTAAACAGGGTCAGGTAAATGTACATATGGTTTTTGAACAGGGCAAAAAAAATATGACATTTTATTCTACACCGTTTGGAACTCTTCAGATGGGAATCGCAGCAACAGGACTTGAAATTCAGGAAGAGGAAGATAATATTCACATGAAAGTGGACTATGCACTGGATATGAATGAAGAACACATAGCGGACTGTTATCTTACGATACAGGCTCAGTCAAAAGATTCAGAAGATTTTATATTGTAGATCAGGAGAATAAAATAAATGCCTGGAAGAGTCAAACCTTCCAGGCATTTTGCATGAGTTTTTATTTATTGCGTAATCTTTTGAAAAACCCTTTTTTCTTAGGTGCCGGTGTCTCAAGAGAACCACGGATTCCTTTTACGCCAACGATATATAATCCGCTGACTTCGGCTTTGACTTCTTTTTTGACTGGAATCAGGTCAAAAACTTTTTCGTCTGCGATCAGAACAGAAATTTTTGGTCCGACTTTGGCTTTAACGATTGGCAGTTTGGAACGACGCATAAGCTTCGGTGCCTGATCGATCACCATCTGAGGGAGACCGGATTCTTTTAACGGAAGTCGTTTCTTATCAATGATCAGCATAGAAACGGTCTGTTTAGCAGCTTCAATCTGAGCCTGCTGTTCTTCTTGCTTCTTCTGAGCCTTTTTTCCAAAGAAATAAAGAGCAATCAGAGCACCGATCAGAACGACCAGAATTACAAGAAGGACGATGGTAAGTGTACTCATAGATACCCTCCTCAATATGTAATTTACAAACATGTGTCATGCGAAATATATTCTAACATTATTTATTACAAAAGGCAAACAAATTCAGTAAAATTCGATGAAGAAGAGGAAAAGATATAGTAAAGCATCATGGAAACAGGTATAATAGAACTATGGGGATTTCAGAAATAGCAGCAGAGACTATTATGTCTGTAAACTGTAACCAAAAATAATTCTGGTACACTATAAATTACAGAAAAAAACACTTGGAGAGTTACTATGGAAAGGAAAAACGAAGGGATTACGAACAGAAACCAGGGAAGAACGCGATCTGTTGATAAAGAAAAGAGAGAGAATCTGACTGAGGAGCAGGAAAGAATACTTCGGGAAAGACGTCGTGCAAGAAGGATAAGAAGACGAAAACAGGAGCGACGGAGAAAGCTGATAGTTCTGGGAGGAACAGCAGTGATTACCATATTGGTTCTGGTGAGTGCAGTCAGCGGAATTATCAGGTTTGTCAGCAAAGACAATAAACAGAATCAGGTATCAGAGGAGAAAAAAGAGAGTTCCTCGGTTGATGCAGCAGAAAAAACCAACGCAGATGTAAAATCTCAGGAAGATGTGCTTGCCGATGCGAAACTTATGGCGGCACAGTATGACTATGATGGGGCGATCAGTCTTCTGAAAAAGCAGAGCAGCTACAAAGAAAATACAGATATGCAGAATGCGGTCAAGAGTTATGAAACAGATAAAGCTTCCTGTAAAGCGTGGCCGTTGGAAGAGGTAACACATGTTTTTTATCATACTCTGATCAAAGACACATCAAAAGCATTTGACGGAGATTATAAGGAAGCCGATTATAATCAGGTTATGACAACAATTGATGAGTTTAACAAGATCACTGAGACTATGTACGAAAAAGGCTATGTTATGGTCAGTATCTATGACATGGTTAAAGCAGATGAAAACGGAAATATGACGCGGGGAGAAATCCTTCTTCCGCCAGGCAAGATTCCTTTTGTTCTTTCACAGGATGATGTATGTTATTATCATTATATGGATGGTGATGGATACGCATCCAGACTTATAGTAGATGATAAAGGAAAAGTTCGAAATGAATATATAGAAGATGATGGATCAGTATCTGTAGGGGATTATGATATGGTTCCGCTGATCGACCGTTTTGTAGAAAAACATCCGGACTTTTCATACAGAGGCGCAAAAGGCATCGTTGCACTTACCGGTTATAATGGTATTCTGGGCTATCGTACAGACCAGAGCTATGAGACACGACCGGATGATCTGGATGACAATAAAGTGGAATGGCTGGATGCCCATCCGGACTTCAGTCTTGAGAAGGAAAGAGAAGGCGCCAAAAAAGTTGCAGATGCAATGAAAGCAGAGGGATGGCTTTTTGCAAGTCATACCTGGGGACATCAGAATGTAGCACAGATATCATTGGATACGCTGCAGACAGATACGCAGAAGTTTAAAGACAATGTAGACCCGCTTATCGGTGGAACAGATATCATTATTTTTGCATTTGGAACAGACTTATGTGGTGAAGAAGATTACCATGGTGATAAATTTGAATACTTAAAAGGTGTTGGTTATAATTATTTCTGTAATGTAGACTCAAGTAAGTATTACGTACAGATCAGAGACAGGTATTTCCGCCAGGGGAGAAGAAATTTAGACGGATACCGCATGTATTATAATCCGGAATTGCTGGAGGATCTTTTTGATGTAAAGAGTGTGTTTGATCCGGCAAGACCGACACCAGTACCGCCAATGTCATAAATATAAAGGGGATAGAAATGAAAAAAAGAGCAATCATACTTACAACAGTGCTTATGGCAGCAGCTCTTGCCGGTGGCAGTATCTATCTGCCGGGCACAGTTAACATAAAAGATAAAATAGTTCAGACCGTATATGCAGCAGAGGAGGAATCTTCAGATACAGAAGATGATTCTGTGCTGGAACAGGCAACGATCATGTACCAGCAGTACAATTATGATGAAGCAATCAAATTACTGAAGGATCAGGATGATTTCACAAAAAACAAAGACTATATGGATCTTGCGGCCAAGTGCCAGATTGCAAAGAAATCTCTGGTTGAATATCCACTGGAGGAGATTACACATGTGTTCTTTCACACGTTGATTGAAGATACTTCCAGAGCATTTGACGGAGATGCAAAATCAGGAAACTATAATCAGGTTATGACGACAGTCAGCGAATTTAATAAGATCATTCAGATCATGTACGACAAAGGATATGTTCTGGTGAGCCCTCATGATATGGCAACTGTAAATAAAGACGGTACAGTGAGCCGTGGCAAGATCATGGTTCCAGAAGGTAAGATCCCATTCGTCCTTTCTCAGGATGATGTCAGCTATTATCATTATATGGATGGTGACGGATGTGCGTCAAAGCTTGTACTGGATGAGAATGGTGATGTCAAAAACGAATATATAGAAGCAGATGGCAGTGTCTCCGTAGGAGATTATGATATGGTACCGCTTCTTGATTCCTTTATCAAAGAACACCCGGATTTTTCGTATCATGGACGTAAGGGTATTCTTGCGATGACTGGTTATAACGGTGTGTTGGGCTACAGAACCGACAGTGCATACAAGACAAAAGAAAATCTTCAGGATGATCAGAAGAAATTCCTCGAAGACAATCCGGATTTTGATTTCGACAAAGATGTGGCAGAGGCAACAAAAGTAGCAGATGCAATGAAAGCAGAAGGCTGGGAATTTGCCAGTCATACCTGGGGTCATATGAATGCATCAGAGCGTTCCGCTGAGGACCTTGAAACAGATGATAAGAAATGGAAAGCCAATGTAGCACCGATCCTCGGAGATACAGATATGATCATCTTTGCGTTTGGCGCAGATATTGGTGACTGGGAAGGTTACTCTTCTGATAATCCAAAGTTCCAGTATTATAAAAATGCAGGATATGATTATTTCTGTAATGTGGATTCCAGCCAGTACTTTGTACAGATCACGGATCAGTACTTCCGTCAGGGAAGAAGAAATCTGGATGGATACAGAATGTATTACAATCCGGATATGCTGAGTGATCTTTTTAATGTATCCGATGTTTGGGATTCTGCAAGACCGACTCCGGTACCTCCAATGTAATATACAGATTCGAAAGGAGTTTTATTATGAAGAAAAAAGTAGTTACAGCAATGTTGATCATGTGTATGGCTGTATCTGCCACAGCATGTGGTGAAGCAGGCACAAAAGAGACCCAGGATACCAAAACAGAAGCTGCACAGGATACAAAGGATAAGAAGGATGCAGGGGATTCCGGGAAGAAAGTTTCAGCTTCCTCAGTCAGACTCGTATCAGTCTCCGATGTTTCAAAATATGTTACAATTGGAGAATATAAAGGTTTAACACTGGATCGATCTTCCAATACAGTGACAGATGAAGATGTTGATGCAGAAATAGAATACAATCTGGAAGAAAAGGGAACAGAGGTAAGTGATGGAACAGTAGAAGAAGGAGATACTGTAACAATCAACTTTACCGGAACGATTGACGGGAAAGAATTTGATGGTGGTTCAGCAGAGGACTATGATCTTGTCATTGGCGAAGGCGGTATGATCGAAGGGTTTGAGGATGGTATTGTCGGAATGAAAAAAGGCGAGACCAAAGAACTGGATCTGACATTCCCGGATGATTATTATGAAGAGTCTGTTGCAGGTAAAGATGTTGTGTTTAAGATAACCCTTCAGAAATTTACACGCCCTTCAGAACTGAATGATGAATGGGTAGCTGCAAATACAGAATACAAGACCGTTGAGGAATATCGTGCGGCTGTCAAAAAAGAACTGGAACAGAATGAAGCACAGGCAGCAGATTATGATCTTTATAATAATGCATGGAGTGAAGTTCTTGCAGCTTCAGAAGTAAAAGAATTTCCGAAGGAAGATGTAGAGCAGGCAGTCAAGGCATATAAAGAGCTTAATGAAGCATATGTCAAAGAAGCCGGAATGAAAATGTCGGATTTCCTTGAATCACAGGGAATGACAGAAGAAGACTATGAAGAAGACTGTCAGCAGTATGCAGAATCCAAAGTGGAACAGAATCTGATCGTGCAGGGTATTATGGATGCTGAGGGACTCAGCCTTGAGGATGACGAGATACAGACATTGAAAAAGGAACTGGCATCGGAATATGGTTATGAATCTTTTGACGAGCTGGTGGCCGATTATGGTGAACAGGAAGTGAATGAATCTCTGGCATTGATTCGTGTAGAACGTTTTATTGTAGAAAACGCTACAGTTAATGAGACAGATGCAGAAGATAGTGAGGTTGCGAACGAAGATGCAGATTCTGAAAGTGAAGATACCGGAATCGATGCAGATACAGAAAAAATAACAACAAATGATGAAAACAGTGATATAGCAGAAGAAAGTGAGGATACCGCATCTGAAGATGATGTGGCAAATGAGGGATGATCATAAAAGGTGGAAAGGTTTTTCAGGAAGACGGAAGCTTCAGAGAAGAGACTCTCTATATAAGAGATCACAAATTAACGGAAGCATTTGAAGAAACATCAGATGAGAAAGTTATAAATGCAGAAGGCCTGCTGGTTATTCCGGGGCTTGTAGATATTCACAGTCATGGAGCATATGGAGAAGATTTTTCTGATGGAAATCCGGAAGGGCTGGAAAAAATCCTCAGATATGAACGCCAGAGTGGGATTACATCATATTGTCCGACTTCTATGACTCTGCCTAAGGAACAGCTCAAAAAGATCTTCAGTGGGATCGAAGAAGCCGAAAAGGCAGGAGATGGAGCGAAAGTTGCCGGAATCAATATGGAAGGACCATTTCTTGATCCGGCTAAAAAAGGTGCACATGTAGAAGAATGGATTGCAGAGCCGGACGCAGATTTTGTAAAAGAATTAAATCAGGTATCCGGTGGCCGGGTGAAGCTGGTTACACTTGCACCTAATGTAAAAGGTGCAATGGAGTTTATCCGTGAAATGCAGGGAGAGGTACAGGTGTCTCTTGGACACACGGCAGCAGACTATGACTGTTCATCAGAGGCAATGGCATTGGGGGCACATCATGTAACACATCTTTATAATGCAATGCAGCCACTGGCACACAGAGAACCAGGACTTATTGGTGCGGCGATGGATGATCCGGAATGCATGGTGGAACTGATCTGTGACGGTTATCATATTCATCCGTCTGTGATCAGAGCAACATTCCGTATGTTTGGTCCGGAAAGAGTGGTTCTTATCAGCGATTCCATGCGTGCAACCGGTATGGAAAATGGCACATATGAGCTTGGCGGACAGGAAGTAACGGTAAAAGACCGTAAAGCAGTTCTGAAAGACGGTACTCTGGCAGGTTCAGCTACGAATCTGTTTGGCTGCATGTGTAAGGCTATGGAGTTTGGTATTCCGACAGAACAGGCAATTTTTGCAGCAACCAGAAATCCGGCCAGAAGTATTGGAATTTATGACAGAACGGGATCCATTCATACAGGAAAAGAAGCTGATCTTCTTCTTGTAACAGAAGATTTTGAAATAAAAATGGTTATTTAAGTTCTCTCTCTGCAGAAGCTTTGTTGTTATCATTCAAAGATAATAACGTGTCGGGAATTGTCTGTTTAGTTCAGGAATGTGATTGTATTTCGGAATTAAATGCGTTATGATAAGAGGCAGACGATAATAATTATAAAAAATACAGCAGGTGGAGAAATGGATAAGAAGGTATTGCGCGAACGAATGCGCAAAAAGCAACAGCAGATAAGACGACGTCAGATGATGAAGAAGGGTGCGTATATCGTTGCTGTGATTCTCGTATTTGTATTTGTAATACGGGGAATTATTGTACCGGTCATCAATCGGGTCGGCGGAAAAAACGTCGAGAAACCGGCTAAGGTACAGGCTGAGACAGAGACGAAGACGGATACGGATACTGGCGATTCCGGCACAGAAACACAGATTGAGAAGGATACAACTGCAGCAATGCGTAAGCCATTAAAAGGTGCCAGTGATCTTACAAAGGCATCACAGCTTACTGCCGGATGGCATGAGGATGACAATGGTAAATGGTATCAGAATGCAGATGGCACATATTATGCAGGCGGTCTGCAGGAGATAGATGGTTCTACATATTATTTCGGCGATACAGGCTATATTGAGACCGGATGGGTGAGCGTTGGATTTGATGATTATTATTTTAATGATGACGGAACCTATGATCCAAGTCAGCACAAGACAAGAATTGCATTTACATTTGATGATGGTCCTGGAGAGTATACGGATGAACTTTTGGATTGCCTGGAGCAGAATAACGCGCATGCAACATTCTTTATGCTTGGGTCGAATGTAGGAAACTGGGAGGCAGAAGTACAGAGAATGGTAGATATCGGATGTGAGATCGGAAGTCATTCCTGGGATCATCAAAATCTGTATAATCTGGATATGGATGCTGTTTCCAAACAGTTTACGGATACAGATGCTGCACTGGAGAAGGCGTGTGGACAGAAGGCAAGTGTTGCCAGGGCGCCATATGGAAACTGGAGTGATGACATTATTTCTACTGTAGGTAAGCCGTTCTTTATGTGGTCACTGGATTCAATGGACTGGAGTTATCTGGACGTCAACAAGGACTATGATTCCGTTATGAACGGGGATCTTACAGATGGTTCTATCATACTGATGCATGATATTCATGAACCTTCTGTACAGGCCGCGATCAAAATGATTCCGGAACTTGTAGAGAAAGGTTATAAGCTTATGACAGTCAGTGAACTTGCAGCGGCTAAAGGCGTTACTTTGCAGAATGCAAGTTACTCCGATTTCTGGGACAGTTCGCTTCAGAAAGGACTTGTAGCAGGATATAATGGCAATGCTTCTTCTGATGAAAGCAGTGACGGTTCAGATACATCAGATATTTCAGCAGGGGACAGCAGTTCGGATGATGGTTCAGATGTAAGTGATACCGGTTCTTCAGATATCAGTGATGGAAGTGAGGATAACTCAGGCAACTATTCTGATGGCAGTTCTTCAGGAGATGATAGCTCATCAGGAGACGGATCTGACGGTGATGACTCATCGGGAGGAAGCTCTGATGGTGACGGTTCATCCGGAGAAAGTGGATCATCAGATGGCAGTTACGATGATGGAGAGTATGATGACAGTTCCGGAGGCGGTGATTATGCAGATGAAGACTCCGATACGGATGGAAGTTATGATACCGGATATTAATAAGATGTGAGATTTTACAAAAGAGGACAAGTCTGGCGGAGATGTCAGATAAGTCCTCTTTTTCTAATTGACGTGGACATTTCAGGTTGGTATAATATGTCTATAAAAACGCAAAATATCAGCACGATAAATGTGCATAATGCTGATGATGTGGCATGCGAAATAAAGTGCCAGAATAATATAATGGTTAAGGGAGGTAGAGTTAAATGGGAGAGAAGTTGCAGTTCACAGAACTGGATCAGTATCTGTTCGGGCAGGGAACCCATTATGACATCTATAAGAAATTAGGAGCTCATCCTACAATTCAGAGACGTAAAAAAGGTGTTTATTTTGCAGTATGGGCACCGAATGCCAGATCAGTTTCTGTTGTGGGAGATTTTAATGACTGGGATACACAGGCAAATCCGATGATAAAGGTCGGAGAGATCGGAGTGTATGAGACCTTCATTCCGGGCGCCAGGGTCGGAGATCTGTATAAGTTTTATATCATAGGATATCATGGAGAAGAGTTATATAAGGCGGATCCATATGGCAATGAAGCAGAACTGAGACCGGGAACGGCATCCAGAGTGGCAGATGTCTCTGATTATAAGTGGAAAGATACTACCTGGATGAAGAAACGTCAGGAGTTTGATGAGAAAAAAGACCCAATGGCTATTTATGAAGTCCATCCGGGCTCCTGGAAGAAGCATGAAGCGAAGGATGAAGATGATCCGGGATTCTATAATTATCGTGAACTGGCACATGAGCTTGCTGCCTATGTAAAAAAGATGGGCTATACTCATGTTGAACTTATGGGAATTGCAGAGCATCCGTTTGATGGTTCCTGGGGCTATCAGGTGACAGGATATTATGCACCGACTTCCCGTTATGGAAACGTTCAGGATTTCAAATATATGATTGATTATCTGCACCGTAATAAGATTGGTGTTATTCTTGACTGGGTACCGGCACACTTTCCAAAGGATGCACATGGACTTGCAATGTTTGATGGTACAGCTGTTTATGAGCACGAAGACCCAAGACAGGGAGAGCATCCGGACTGGGGAACCAAGATCTATAATTACGGACGTCCGGAGGTTAAGAACTTCCTGATTGCCAATGCTCTTTACTGGATAGAGGAATGCCATGTTGACGGTCTGCGTGTGGATGCGGTGGCATCAATGCTTTATCTGGACTATGGAAAGAATGATGGAGAATGGGTTGCCAATAAATATGGTGATAACAAAAACCTTGAGGCAATTGAGTTCTTTAAGCACCTGAACACAGTTGTTCTTGGAAGAAACCATGGAACCGTTATGATCGCTGAGGAATCAACTGCATGGCCGATGGTTACCGGAAAGGCTGAGGATGGCGGACTTGGATTCTCACTGAAATGGAATATGGGCTGGATGAATGATTTCCTCGAATATATGAAACTGGATCCATATTTTCGTAAAGATAATCACAATAAGATGACCTTCTCCATGACATATGCTTACAGTGAGAAATATGTTCTTGTAATCTCTCATGATGAAGTCGTACATCTGAAATGTTCTATGTTAAATAAGATGCCGGGCCAGCCGGAAGATAAGATCCGTAACCTTAAAGCAGCATATGCATTTATGCTGTTCCATCCGGGCAAAAAGCTTTTGTTTATGGGACAGGAATTTGGACAGCTTCGCGAGTGGAGTGAGGAGAGAGAACTTGACTGGTATCTTCTGAATGAAGAACCACATCAGGACATTCAGAATTTTGTAAAAACACTTCTGCATATGTATACTAAATATCCGGCGCTGTATGGTGGTGATGGTGATCCGGGATGCTTTGAATGGATCAACGCAGATGATGCATACAGAAGTATCTTCAGTCTGGTCAGAAAATCTCCGACGAAGAGAAACAATCTCCTGTTTGTTGTTAACTTTACTCCGGTTGATCGTCCGGATTACCGTGTTGGAGTTCCGAAGAAAAAGGCATATAAGCTGATCATGGATGAACATGGCATGCTGGATAAACCGAAGGTGTTTAAGGCAGAAGAACAGGAATGCGATAACAGAGAATTTTCATTTGGCTATGAGCTTCCAGGGTATGGTATAGCAGTATTTACTTACTAATACACTGTGCATAACTACCAAAAAACTGCGGTAATAATTATGAAAGATTAACAAAGAAAAACGTTGCAATTTAACAAAATATAGGTTATACTGAACGCGTCTGAAGGAAATAACTTAACAAGCTCAGTATTTATCTGAGTAACATTAAGTTGAACATAATAATAAACAATTCGAAAGGAGATTTAAAATGAAAGTATCCAATATTAAAGACATCGACAAATTTTTTGACGTAGTAGACAGCTGCAAAGGTAAAGTAGAATTAGTAACGGGTGAAGGAGACAGACTGAACCTTAAATCCAAACTTTCCCAGTATGTATCTCTTGCAAACATTTTCTCCGGCGGAGAAATCCCGGAACTTGAGATCGTAGCATATGAGAAAGAAGATATTGATAAACTTCTCAGCTTCATGATCAACGGCTGATTTTAGTGAGCATAAAAATGGGGGCGTGACTGGTTCATGTCCCCATTACCTGTATAAATGAATCGTAGTTATTGTAAATGAAATATACAGTAATGATTGATAACCAGGGGGTATCTTTGTGCCTCCTGGTCAAATTGCGTTATAAGTTAGTGTAATAAAACAAATAATATAAAGAGTATTTTGAAAACTTATTTTGCCTGTGAGCAGAAAGAGAGGAAATGCAATTATGGAAAAAACTAAAATTGATATTATCTCCGGTTTTCTTGGAGCCGGTAAAACAACACTGATCAAAAAACTTCTGAAAGATGCTTTTCAGGGTGAGCAGGTCGTTCTGATTGAAAATGAATTTGGTGAGATTGGTATTGATGGTGGTTTCCTGAAAGAAGCCGGAATCCAGATCCGTGAGATGAATTCAGGATGTATCTGCTGTTCACTGGTTGGTGACTTTGGCGCATCTCTGAAAGAAGTGATCAGCAAATATCATCCGGACAGAATCCTGATCGAGCCATCAGGTGTTGGTAAATTGTCAGATGTTATCAAGGCTGTACAGGGTGTTGAAGAAGAGACCGGTCTTGTTCTGAACAGTTATACAACTGTTGTAGATGCTAAGAAATGCAAAATGTATATGAGAAACTTTGGTGAGTTCTTCAACAATCAGGTTGAGTATGCAGGTGCGATCATCATGAGCCGTACAGATATTGTTGACGAAGCAAAAGCTCAGGCATCTCTGGAGCTTCTGCGAGAGATCAATAAAAAAGCAGCAATCATCACGACTCCGATCGAAAATCTGGATGGAAAGAAGCTTCTTGAAGTTATGGAGAATCCGGTATCTCTTGAACAGGAAATGATGGAAGAAGAAGTATGCCCGGAATGTGGACATGTACATGAACATGGTGAACATCATCATCACGACCACGATCATGAGCACCATCATCACGATCATGACCATGAATGCGGATGCGGCCATGATCACGACCATGAGCATGAGCACCATCATCACGACCATGACCATGAATGCGGATGCGGCCATGATCACGATCATGAGCATCATCATCACGATCACGACCATGAATGCGGATGCGGTCATGACCATGAACATGAACATCATCACGACCACGACCATGAATGTGGATGCGGCCATGATCATCATCACCATCATGCAGATGAGGTATTTACAAGCTGGGGTCGTGAGACAATCAAAAAATATACAAAAGAAAACCTTGAGAAGATGCTTGAAGCTCTTTCTGCCTCTGATGAATATGGAATCATTCTTCGTGCAAAAGGTATGCTGCCGGCAGAAAACGGAACATGGATCTACTTTGATATGGTTCCGGAGGAAACAGAGATCCGTGAAGGAGCACCTGAATATACAGGCCGTCTCTGCGTGATCGGTTCCAAACTGAAAGAAGACAAACTGGCTGAACTTTTTGGCCTGTAATCATAGAGGAGAGCATAGATAATGGATGAGATTAAAGTACCGATTTATTTAATGACCGGTTTTCTGGAAAGTGGGAAGACTTCTTTCCTGAATTTTACTATTCAGCAGGATTATTTCCATACGGATGGTAAAACACTTCTGATCCTCTGCGAAGAGGGAGAGGAGGAATATGATCCGGCGATACTTGAGGCAAATAATACAGTTGTTGAGATTGTAGAAAACGAAGAAGATTTTACAACAGACAGACTGGTTGCCATGGATATCCTTCATCAGCCGGAGCGTGTTATCATAGAATATAATGGTATGTGGCTTGTAAGCAATTTTGAAAAAATGCAGCTTCCAAAAGGATGGGGCGTAGAGCAGCAGATTACCTGTGTGGACGGAAGTACCTTCCAGATGTATATGGCAAATATGAAGTCCATTTTTATGGACATGATCAAAAATACAGATATGGTTATCTTCAACAGATGTAAACAGGATGATCCGCTTCCGACATATCGCCGTGGAATCAAGGTTGCGAACCAGAGAGCAGAAGTTATTTTTGAGGATGAAGAAGGCGAGCTTGATGATATTTTCCAGGATGAGATGCCATTCGACATGGATGCGCCGGTAATTGAAATTCTGCCGGAGGATTATGGTATCTGGTTTGTAGATGCAATGGATCATCCGGAAAATTATGATGGTAAGACTGTCAGATTTAAGGCAAGAGTTATGAAACCGCGCGGAATGGGAAGCAAATTCTTTGTTCCGGGACGTACGGCAATGACCTGCTGTGCAGATGATACTACCTTCCTTGGTTATGTATGCAAGAGTGCTTATGCACCAAAGCTTACACCGGGACAGTGGGTAGATGTTACTGCCAGAGTAGGCATTGAGAGACGCAGTGAATATCAGGGTGAAGAGGGCATTGTGCTCTATGCTGAGAATGTAGAACCTTGTGACGCACTGGAAGATGAAATGGTTTACTTTAATTAAGACAGTGAGGAAGTTTTCATGTATCTGATCGCAGGTTTGGGAAATCCCGGAAAACAGTATGAGGCAACACGCCATAACATGGGATTTGATGTAATAGATAAGCTTGTGGAAGAATTTAATGTTCCGCAGGCAGGTGTAAAATTCAATGCTATGTACGGAAAGGGAAGAATCGGAGGAGAGCCGGTCATTCTGATGAAACCACTTTCTTATATGAACCTCAGCGGAGGTCCGATCCGGGACATGGCAAATTATTTCAAAATTGATCCGGAAACAGAATTGATCGTTATTTATGATGATATCGATACAGAGCCGGGACAGCTTCGTGTACGCAAGAAGGGCAGTGCCGGCGGACACAACGGAATCAAAAGTATCATTCAGCAGCTGGGAACACAGAATTTTATGCGTGTCCGTGTTGGAGTAGGCGCAAAACCGAAGGACTGGGATCTGGCAGATTATGTTCTTGGAAGATTTGACAGGGATGATCGTCAGCTGGTGGAAGACGCGCAGGACAGAGCCTGCGAAGCTGTAGAGATGATTCTGGCTGACAGTGTGGATGCAGCTATGAACAAGTTTAATGTCAGTAAAAAGAAAGCGGAGAATGTATGAATACATTTTTGCAGCCTCTGCAGAGCCTTGCAGAGATGGAAGAAATACAGAAACAGGCAAAAAAGAATCGTGGAATTCTGGAAATCAGTGGTTGTATGGAGTCCCAGAAAGCTCATCTTATGTATGGGCTTTCCGGGCTTTTTCCATGTCATCTGATAATTACAGCAGATGAAAAATCTGCGAAAGAGATATATGAAGATTATCGTTTTTATGATAAACAGGTTTATTATTATCCGGCCAAGGATCTTCTTTTCTTTCAGGCTGATATTCATGGAAATCTTCTGATTCGTCAGAGAATGCAGGTAATCCGGGCAATTCTGGAGAGACAGGATGAGATCACAGTTGTTACCAGCATTGATGGATGTATGGATTATCTTGTCCCTCTTGAAAAAATAGAAAAACAGTTGATTCACTTCAGAAATGACAGTACTCTTGATATGGATAAACTGACGGCCGCTCTTGTGCATATGGGATATGAGCGCGTCGGTCAGGTGGAAATGCCGGGGCAGTTTTCTATCCGGGGTGGAATTATTGATATTTATTCTCTGACAGAAGAAAATCCCTGGCGAATTGAGCTCTGGGGAGATGAGATTGATTCGATTCGAAGCTTTGATGCGCAGAGCCAGCGTTCGCTGGAAAATCTGGATGATATTACGATTTATCCGGCAGCCGAGCAGCCGATGGAAAAGAACGGTGTTTCTTTCCTGGACTATTTTGAAGAGAAGGAGACATTGATCTTTCTGGATGAACTGAATCATCTGGAAGAAAATGCAAAGGCTGTGCAGGAGGAATTTCAGTTAAGCTGTCAGAACCGAAAAGAAAAAGGCGAAACTGTACTTTCCGGGGACTGGATGTGTACGTGGGAAGAACTGTGCCATAAGCTTAATAACAGAAACTGTGTAGCAATGTCTTTGCTGGATCCGAAAAAATCAAGCTGGAAGATTTCAGAACAGTTTAATATCACTGTGAAGTCTATGAGTTCCTATCAGAGTAGTTTTGAACTTCTGGTGAAAGATCTGAAACAGTACAAAAAAGAAGGCTATCAGATCGTGGTTCTGTCAGGCTCCAGAACCCGTGCAGAGCGACTTGCAAAGGATCTGCAGGAACAGGGATTAAATGCGTTCTATGGGCAGAATTCGGATCGTATTCTGCAGGCTGGAGAGATCATGGTAGCATATGGACATGCACGTAAGGGATTTGAATATCCTCTGGTCAAGTTTGCAGTTATTACAGAAACAGATATCTTTGGCAAAGAGCAGAAAAAACGTAAAAAGAAAAAAGAATATAACGGAAGAAGAATTCAGGATTTTTCGGAGCTTTCCATTGGAGATTATGTTGTTCATGAAAAACATGGTCTTGGTATTTACAAAGGAATTGAGAAAGTAGCTGTAGATAAAGTTGCCAAGGATTATATCAAGATTGAGTATCGTAATGGCAGTAATCTGTATATTCTTGCAACTCAGCTGGATGCTCTGCAGAAATACTCCGGAGCAGAGACTGCAAAACCACCGAAACTGAATCGTCTTGGTGGACAGGAGTGGAAAAAGACAAAATCAAAAGTCCGCGGAGCCGTGCAGAACATTGCACGGGAACTGGTAGAGCTTTACGCAGTACGTCAGGAAAAAGAAGGCTATGTATGTGGTCCGGATACTGTATGGCAGAGGGAATTTGAAGAGATGTTTCCATATGAGGAGACGGAAGATCAGCTGGCCGCGATCGAAGATACCAAGAAAGACATGGAAAGCACCAAGATCATGGATCGTCTTGTGTGTGGAGATGTTGGATATGGTAAAACTGAGGTTGCCCTTCGAGCTGCCTTTAAGGCAGTCCAGGAGAGTCGTCAGGTTGTTTACCTGGTGCCGACGACGATTCTTGCACAGCAGGTTTATAATACGTTTATACAGCGAATGAAGGAGTTTCCGGTAAGGGTGGATTTGCTTTGTCGTTTCCGGACAGCAGCGCAGCAGAAAAAGACAATCACCGATCTGAAAAAAGGTCAGGTGGATATCATAGTAGGCACTCACAGGTTGCTGTCAAAGGATGTGGAATATAAGAATCTGGGCCTGCTTATCATTGATGAAGAACAGCGGTTTGGTGTTGTTCATAAAGAAAAGATCAAACAGCTGAAAAAGGATATTGATGTACTGACATTGACAGCGACACCAATTCCGAGAACTCTTCATATGAGTATGATTGGGATTCGTGACATGAGTGTGCTGGAAGAACCTCCGATGGATCGTGTTCCGATTCAGACTTATGTCATGGAATACGATGAGGAAACGGTAAGAGAAGCTATCAACCGTGAGCTTCGAAGAGGTGGACAGGTTTACTATGTTTATAATCGTGTTAATGATATTGCAGATGTGGCAGCAAGGATCGCGAAGCTTTTGCCGGATGCACGAGTTGATTTTGCGCATGGACAGATGAGTGAACGTGAGCTGGAAGCAGTTATGTATGCATTTATCAATGGAGATATTGATGTACTTGTTTCTACCACGATCATTGAGACCGGATTGGATATCTCAAATGTAAATACGATGATCATTCACGATTCAGATCGCTATGGACTTTCGCAGCTTTATCAGCTGAGAGGAAGAATCGGTCGATCTAATCGTACGGCATATGCATTTCTGATGTACCGCAGAAATACAATGCTCAAAGAAACCGCAGAGAAGCGCCTTTCTGCGATTCGTGAATATACAGATCTGGGAAGCGGATTTAAGATTGCCATGCGTGATCTTGAACTTCGTGGAGCAGGTAATCTTCTTGGAGCAGAGCAACATGGCCATATGAACGCAGTGGGTTATGATCTGTACTGTAAGATGCTCAGTGAGGCAGTTAAGGAAGCAAAAGGAATCCACACGATGGAAGATTTTGAAACAACGATCGACCTGAATATGGATGCATTTATACCGGATACCTATATCAGTAATGAATATCAGAAGCTGGATATTTATAAGAGAATTGCGGGGATCGAGACACAGCAGGATTATGATGATATGTTGGAAGAACTTCTGGATCGCTTTGGTGAAATGCCAAAGGCAGTGCTTAATCTTCTTTCAATTGCCAGAATGAAGGCACAGGCACATCGCTGTTATGTAGTGGAGATCAAGCAGATTGGTAAGGATATGAAGATCACATTATATGAACGGGCAAAACTGAACCCGGCGGGAATCCCTGCACTGCTGCAGAAATACAGAAGAGGTCTCCAGTTTAAAAATGAGCAGGAGCCAAAATTTATTTTTACTCCGGAGGGAGTGGGAAATACATTATCTGCCCTTACAGACTTTCTGGCAGAACTGGAAATGCTGGTGGAAGAATAAAATATCAGATGCTCAAGGTAAGAGGGGAATCTGTGAAATATCCGTGAAAATCGGCTATTTTTATGATTCTCCTTGCTCTTAAAGGGAAAAAAGTTTATACTCTTATTAATATGCTAGAATTGTAAAGCAATGGAGGAAGAGATGAAAACAATGACAAAAAGAACAGCTGTTGCAGCTCTTACAGGCGTAATGGCAGTGGGAATGCTCACAGGCTGTGGAGAGAAGAAATTAGATGGAACTAAGACTGTAGCAACAGTAGACGGAACAGAAATTCCGCTTGGACTTGTAAGCCTTTCTGTCAGAGAAGGACAGGCACAGACAGAAGCTATGTACAAGAGCTTTATGGGCGGACAGGATTATTCTATCTGGAGTATGGATGCAGAAGATGGTAAGACCTATGGAGAGCAGGCTGTGGAGCAGTCTCTCAAAGATATCGAGCTTATGTATATCATGAAAGAAAAGGCTGCTGATTACAAGGTAGAAATAACAGATGACGATGAGCAGAAAATCGCAGAAGCTGCAGCAGCATTTATGGAAGCAAACAGTGAAGATACTATTCAGGAGCTTGCAGTAAGTGAAGATCAGGTCAAGACTTATCTGGAGCTTCAGACATACAAGAGCAGAATGCATGATCCGATCATCGCAGATGTAGACAAAAATGTATCTGATGAAGAAGCTCAGCAGTCTTCTTTTACCTATGTAAGCATCAGTACAGCAGATTTAAGTGATGATGAAGTCAAACAGAAAAAAGAAGATGCACAGAAGATACTGGATGATCTGAATGCAGCAGGCGCTGACGGAGATTTCAATGAGATCGCAAAAGCAGTAGATGATTCCTATTCTGCAGTAAGCGGCACTTTTGCTGCTAATGAAGATGCGCAGAAGGATGAAGATTCCGACAGCAGTTCTACCAGTAATTATCCGGATGAAGTCATGAAAGTTCTCAGAACTCTGAAAGATGGCGAGATCGGACCGGATGTTATTGAAACAGAGTCAGCTTACTATGTAGTTCGTCTGGATAAGGTAAATGATGAAGAAGCTACAGAAACCAAGAAAGAGTCCATCATTTCCACAAGAGAGAGCAATCTTTATAAAGAGACTACAGAGAAGTGGCTTGATGATGCAGACGTCAAGGTTGAAAATAAGGTTCTTAAGACTCTGAAGGTTACAGATAACCATAAATTCTCAATTGCAACTGCCACACCGGAAGTGACAGAAGAAGCAACAGAGACACCAGAAGTAACAGAAGCAGCTGATGAGGCAGAAGCAACAGAAACTCCAGAAGTAACAGAAGCAGCTTCCTATAACACAGACTCTTCTCTTGAAGTTAAGGACGGAGATAAAGTTAACATTGATTATGTAGGAAAAATTGATGATGTTGCATTTGATGGCGGAAGTACAGATGGACAGGGAACAGATCTTGTAATTGGTTCCGGTTCATACATTGATAATTTTGAAGAGCAGCTGATTGGCGCACATCCAGGAGATGAAGTAAAAGTAACGGTTACCTTCCCAGATGATTACAGCGCAGAAGATCTTGCCGGAAAAGAAGCAGTATTTGATGTTACTGTAAATGGAATTTACGAATAAGATAAACAACAGGAACCCCGCATTTGCGGGGTTCTTGCTATTTATAATTATAATTCTTCGGAATCAGGTTCGGAGCTGGTACTGTTTCCTCCGGAAACATGGATACCGTTAATTTCTACATCGCCTTCCATAGGTATTACAATACATTTACGCCCATCGATGATCTGCGTTTCAATCAGTGCTGCACGATCCGGGTCAACATGAATGATAACATCAGGTGTTTTGATTTCAGTCCGTCTGGTATTGGTAATATTGGCTGCCATAAGAGAAGCATTTTCTCCGGCGATTGCCTCATAAGTCTGATCAAAGGTTTCCAGTTTTTCATCCTCGACACCGCACTCTTCAAACAGACGTTTCACCTCTGGTTTGGTCAGTACAGCCGGATCAGGAGAATCCTTTTGAGACTCTACCCATTCATTCAGTTTTTCGTGAATATTCATAACAGTGTCATAAGCACAATCCTCGCCAAGAGTCTCTTCAACAAGCGCATTAAAAGAATCGCGCTGTCCACCGGCAGAAAGGGGTGTTGTACATCCAAACATTTCGTCGATGAAAGTGCTGCGGAGCTGCTCGGCATTTTTGCTGTAGTACAGAAGTCCGTGAATATCCGTGCTACGGTCATTAAATACCGGGAAAAGGAAGCCCAGATCCGGCATTTCTACAATCCAGTCACGAATGCGGTCTTCAATATTATTGGTTTCAGCATTGTAACAGAGTCCTGCTTTAGAGAGATTGACCGGACAGATGCTGCAGAGAATGTGGTCGTAGATCTCATCGGATGCATCAAACATTTCCTGACCATCGGAAGATTTACCAGGAATATCATAAACAGCATGGATCAGGATAATATAATAATTCTCACCGTAATCATAATTTTCAATGATTTTGTCGTAAAATTCTTCGAGGATAGCATTATCCTGAAGTTTGCTTCCACGGAGCTTCAGAAGAAATTCCTGCGTGCCGCCTTCCTTTTCCTGCTCAAGAGGGAACTCCATGTTGATCAGATTTTTGCCGACAGTGCCGGATAATGTTTTTTTGAAAATTTCAAAGTATTTGAACATTTCTTCTTCAGACAGAGAAAGAAATGCTTCTTTCAGTTCAGTTTTTTTGTTTTTTTCGCCGTCAACATAACAGCCGCAGATTCGCGTGATTGCGCAGTTATTTGGCGAAAACTGTTTTTTGATTTCGGATATTTCTTTTTTATTCATATGTATAGCTCCTGTTTTACAGAATTTCAGTGCGGAAAGCTTCTGCAATTCCACTCAGATTGTAACGATCCGCGAGATCCTGAATGCCGGTCATGATTTCTTCACGGCTGAAATTGTTGGCTTCCAGAAACTCATCATCCTTGCTGTTGAGGTGGTAATAAAACAGAAGTCCAATTTCAAGATTCTGACGGTCTCCTTCACAGGTCATCTCGTACAGCTGATTTTCGGCATCATCAATTCTGCCATTATCAACCAGATCATTTAAATTTGTAAGTATCTGTCTGGCATCTGTGTCTTCGATAACTTCCGGAGTCAGTTCGGAAGCACTTACCTGGAATAACATCTTCATGACCGCACGAACCATTTCACGAATCTGTCGCAGTATATAATCGTCCTGAAGCATTTATATTCTCCCTTCTGCAGGCATTTGCCTGAATATCTTTGTGTGCAAATTGTACCTATCTAGATTATCACAAAAAAGGAGTTTCTTCCAGATAAAAAAGGCTGTTTTGGGAAGTACGGTAACGAATATTCAACTTTACGCAATATATATGGAATGTTATAATAAACAATATTAATTTGTGTAAAAGTTGGTTATAGTGAGTAGTGATAAAGTATGGTTATGGGAAGGATTAGAACAGATGGATAAAGATACTGCAATGACAAAGCAGGAATCTGAAGAGATGATAGCTCAGCTTAGAAAAGTATTTGAATTTGCTCGGTTATTAGATGCAGATGTACTGGAAACCGGAAACCTGGAAGGCGAAACAAATGAGGATGGATTTCCATGCAAATGTTATGACTTCTGGAAGAAGGGAACACGATGTAAAAACTGTACTTCCAGAGAGGCTTTGGAGAAAAAAACAGAATTGCTGAAACTGGAATATCTGAATTCTACTATCTATCAGGTGATTTCCAAATATGTGGAAATTGATGATAAGCCATATGTCCTGGAACTGATCAATGCCATGAAAACGGACACGATTATGGATGATGATGGACGAATGGAACTGCTCAGGCAGCTTTCCTGTTATAACAAAGCATTATATACGGATGCATTAACAGGAATTTATAACAGACGTTATTACGAAGAACAGATCAAAAAATCGGATATGGCTGCCGGCGTTGCAATGATTGACATGGATGATTTCAAAATTTATAATGATACGTTTGGTCACAAAGCAGGAGATCTGGCATTAACTACAGTTGTTGGGATTATCAAATCGAATACACGTCGCACGGATACACTGATCCGAATGGGCGGCGATGAATTTCTGCTTATAATGCCGAATATAACAGAGCAGGTCTTTAATAACAAGCTGAAACAGATTCAGGAAAAAATCTATGCTGCGAAAGTGCCCGGATATTCGCAGCTTCATATATCGGTAAGTATTGGAGGCGTGTTATCCGAGTCGGGGAATGCACTGGAGAATGTGATCCATAAGGCAGATCAGTTTATGTATCAGGCAAAAACCTGTAAAAATATGGTCGTGACAGAACATGATGAAGAAATCATGGATGATATTGAATATGGAGAAACATCCAAAACTCATAAATACAGAATTCTGATCGTGGATGATTCAGAAATGAACCGTACAATCCTGTCTGAGATTTTAAGCGATGAATATGATATTATTGAGGCAAGTAGTGGTGAGACCGCTGTAGACATGCTGAGAAAATATGAGAGAGGAATTTCACTGGTTCTGCTTGATATTGTTATGCCTGGAATGGACGGTTTTGGTGTTCTGGATTATATGAATCGTCATCACTATCTTGAAGATATACCGGTCATTATGATTTCAAGTGAAGATTCCACGGAAAGCGTCCGAAAAGCATATGAAATGGGAGTTTCAGATTATATTAATCGTCCATTTGATGCAGGAGTTGTTCATCGAAGAATCTTTAATATGATCAAACTTTATGCAAAACAGAGACGTCTGATCACTTTGATCACCAATCAGGTATATGAAAAAGAAAAGAATAATCGTATGATGGTTGGAATCCTGAGTCAGATTGTAGAATTTCGTAATGGTGAAAGTGGAAGTCATGTACTTAATATTAATATACTTACCGGAATGCTTCTTGAGAGACTTGTACAGCGAACGGATAAGTATAATGTTACATGGTCGGAGCGCCTGTTGATCACTACGGCATCTGCGCTGCATGATATTGGCAAGATTGGCATTGATGATAAGATTTTGAATAAACCTGGAAGATTTACAGAGGAAGAACGTAAGATCATGCAGGAGCACACAATCATCGGAGCCAGAATTCTCGAAAATATGGAAGAATATCAGGATGAGGAATTGATGAGAGTTGCTTATCAGATATGCAGATGGCATCATGAGAGATATGATGGAAAAGGATATCCGGATGGACTTAAGGGTGATGAGATACCAATCTCAGCCCAGGTTGTTGCACTTGCAGACGTATACGATGCACTGGTGAGTGAGCGGGTTTACAAAAAAGCGTGCTCTCATGAGAAAGCAATTGAGATGATTCTGAATGGAGAATGTGGAACATTTAATCCAATCCTCCTGGAATGTCTGTTAGATATTCAGGATAGGATCAAAGATAAAGTAAAAGGAAGTACCCAGGAAGGAAATCCATTTCAGAAGGAAGAAAAAACAGCAAAACTTCAGAACTTTGAACATGTAAAAGAGGACTTCATGGATGCTGTCTCTAAAAATATGGAAAAAGAATATACAGATCTTGGAAATCCGAAAAGTGCCGATTTTTCCAGGGGGGGGAACCAAAATTCTGATGAATGATATGCTAAAAAATTTTTTTGAATAGGAGACAAATGATATGACAGTCAGAGAATGTTATGAGGAATTAGGATCTGATTTTGATAAAGTACAGAACAGACTTGTAAGCGAAGCTCTGGTAAAGAAATTTGCGCTCAAGTTTCTGGATGATCCAAGCTTTCAGGAATTAAAAACATCATTAGAAGCTGAAGATACAGAAACAGCATTCCGTGCAGCACATACACTGAAGGGCATCTGCCTGAATCTTGGATTTGACAGGCTTCTGGTACCAAGCCAGGAACTGACAGAAAAGCTTCGTGGGGCAGAAAATGTGAATGGTACAGAGGAATTGTTTGCAGCAGTAGAAAAAGAGTACAACAGAACCTGTGAGATATTACATAAGGTTGATTAATAAGGCAGAAAAAACAATATAAGGAGAATTTTCAGGTATGCAAAAGAGAATCCTGATCATAAATACCGGGGGAACTCTTTCCTCTGTAAAAGGTTCCAACGGACTGGTTCCGGGGATGAACAGTGGAGATATGCTTGAAGAATTGCGAATGGTCTCCAGGAATCTGGAATTGGAAGCAGAAGATTTCTGTTCGTTGGACAGTTCTAATATCGGTCCGGAGGACTGGACCGGACTTGCAACGCTGATCGCAGAGAGAAGCTATGATTATCAGGGGATTGTAGTGATCCATGGAACAGACACACTGGCATATACCTCTGCAATGCTGTCATATATGCTGCAGAATATTTCAATTCCGGTCGTGGTAACTGGAAGCCAGCTGTCTATTGCGAATCCTGTGGCAGATGCACTGGAAAACTGCCGTTGTGGGATTCATATGGCTGCCAGTGGATATCCTGGAGTTTTTGTTGCATTCAACCGTAAAGTTATGCTTGGCTGCAGAGCCTCCAAAGTCCGTACTATGAGTTTTGATGCTTTTGAAAGTATCAATTATCCAAACGTAGGAGAAATCAGCTCTCTGGGGCTTCGTGTATTTGAAAAAAACCTTGTCGATAAAAAAGGAATTTTCAAACCACAGACTTCTTATTCTGATAAGGTGGCTCTTTTAAAATTATATCCGGGAATCAGTCCGGAGATATTGGATATGTATTATGAAAAAGGTTACAGAGCGGTTTATATCGAAGGATTTGGTCTGGGTGGAATGCCTTTTGTAAAAAACGATTTCACAGGAAAAGTCGGTGAAGTGATCGACAAGGGAATGCTGGTGCTTGCCGGAAGTCAGTGTCTGTATGAGGGCAGCAATCTTTCCGTGTATGAAACAGGGCGTCTTGCACTGGAAAAAGGTGTGATCCAGGCATATGATATGACGACAGAAGCAGCTATGACCAAGCTTATGTGGGTGCTTGGTCAGACCAGTAATCTTCGCGAAATGAAAGAGTATTTCTCTATGAATATTGCCGGAGAAGTTAAAATAGAACACATGCCACATAAGATATGGTGTTAGGACCATAGTAATATTTTAACTGGTTCTTCTGGCAGATTTCTGAAACGAGCATACCGTATGCTTCCATGGAAGAAATCTTTTTTTCAGGAAAACGACATGGAGCGTCCGGATAGGTGCATGTTTCGCAGATCATGCAGCAACCGGTTCCAAGTGGCAGAAACGAAGAATAAGAGGCGTGGAGTCTTTTAAGGAATGTAAGAAAATGTTCCTGATGAAGATTCTGCGCCTTCATCATTCCATCCCAGTCAAATTCGTCTTCTAATTTTGTAACAGTCTGTACAAGAATTCCCTCGTTATAAAAATCAATATTTTTGCGGAGTTCTTCCAGAGAACCACATCCTGGAGGACAGCTCCAGCGTTTGGCATATTGCTGGCATCCCTGTGCACACATGTCGCGGACCTCCTGTTTCAGTTCTATAGTATCAGGCTTCAGAGGCACTGTATGTGTGAAGCCTGAATCCAGGGCTATTTCATTGAGTCGTTCATAATCCATATCTGCTTATTCCCTTTCAAACATTAGATGATCTATATAGCAATCCTGAAATTCCGGACAGGATGCAAGTTCGAGAAACTCAGTCTTTGCTGCCAGTATCTGGCTGTGAACAAATTCCCGGCGATTCAGTGCACACAGTTTGGCACCTTCACCGGCGATGTTTCCGACTGCCTCGATCCGGTCAAGAAGTACGGATGGGATCATGCCGATGCGACAGGCAGAAGCAGGATTCATATAGCTTCCAAACGCACCTGCAAGATATACCTTCTGGATATCTGAGATATTTACACTCATCTTGTTGGCAAGCAGTTCAATTCCGGAACGAATTGCAGATTTGGCAAGCTGAAGTTCAGAGATATCTTTTTGAGTAAGGCTGACAGTAGAATTATCCAGATAATAAGGGCTCTCTGCCAGTATGCCGGAGTCTGTAAGAATTCCTGTATCCAGAAGTGAGGCTGTCAGGTCAAGAAGTCCGGAACCGCAGATTCCTTTTGGTGGGATATTACCAATCGTATGAAAATGAATACGGCCATTTTGCACGGAAACATGGTCGACAGCGCCCGGGGCTCCACGCATTCCGCAGCTGATCCGGGCACCTTCAAAGGCAGGACCGGCAGCTGTGGAACATGCGATGCGCCTGTATTTGTTTCCAAGAACCATTTCTCCGTTTGTGCCAATATCGATCATAAGGGTCAGCTCTTCAAGCTGGTCAAAGCGGAGTGCTGTCATACAGCTTACGGTATCAGCACCGACAAATCCTGCAATGTTCGGGAGAATCCGCAGTTTGCCTTCAGGATGGACAGGAAGCAGAGGGGCTGCAGGAATCTCCATGGCATTGGATACTTTGGGCATGTAAGGTGGAGTGGTCAGTGGTGCAGGATCGATCCCGAGAAAAAGATGATGCATTGCGGTATTGCCGACAACGCAGGCAAGAGTGATTTCAGAGGCAGAAATGCCGGCTTTATCAGCAACCTTGCGTGCCAGTTCTGAAAGTGCATCGGTGATACAGCTCTGAATCTCAGAAGGACCGTTTTGTAGCACATATTCAATTCTTGAGATCACATCTGCGCCATAAGCAGTCTGAGGATTCAGAATACTTTCATAAGCCAGTTCCTGTCCGGAACTTCCGTCCAAAAGATAACAGACTATAGTTGTGGTTCCGATATCATATGCAAGCACATATTGATCCTGTCCATCTGGCTGAATGTGTTGATCAAGTCCATGATCCATAATCTGAATTGCAGAGGAATCAGGAATATGTACAGTCATATCATTATGGATTACAGTCTGACATGCAAGATACTTTTGGCTATTTATGTAAACCAGACATTTGCCGCAGGTTCCGTTTCCACCGCAGGGTGCATCCGGAGCACAGTTGTTCTGACGAAGAAGCTGTAAAAGATTCTCTCCATCACTTGCAGTCAGTATTTTATTTGCAGGTAGGACTGTGATCTGATGTTGACACATTTATTGCTTCCTCCATTGATTTCATAAAATGACCTTTTGATCTTTCTGTCTTAAAGTTCTTTTCTCGAATATATCACCTGAAGCCCGGAATGACAATATGGGATTTGCTAAAGCAGAATAATATCATAATTATTGTAAGATAGTATACATCAATCAGAAAATAAGAGAAGTCTGGAACGTGGGAATATTATAAAATAAAGATGCGGGGACGGATCATATAAGCGGAATGATCTGTCAAAAGATAATGTGTATGACAATGGCACATCAGGAGGGAACAATATGATTATAATAGGAGAAAAACTGAACGGATCCATTCCGTCAGTTGCTAAGGCAATCTCTGAGAAGGATGCGGATCTGATCAGAGAGAGAGCCAGAATGCAGGCAGAAGCGGGCGCTACATTTCTGGACGTATGTGCATCTGTAGAAGAGGACGTAGAAGTAGAAACACTGAAATGGATGATTGATCTTGTACAGGAAGTGACAGATACACCAATCTGTGTAGACAGTCCAAGTGCGAAGTCCTGTGTGGCAGCAATTCCATTTTGTAAGAGACCGGGACTTGTGAATTCCGTATCTCTTGAAGGCAATAAGATTGACACTATTTTCCCGGTTATTGCGGACACAGACTGGGAGTGCGTTGCACTCTTGTGTGATAATGATGGTATTCCGGATTCTGTAGAGCACCGTATGAAGATCTTTTTCGGAATTATGGAAAAAGCAAAACAGTACGGAATTGCACCGAGTCGTCTGCACATTGATCCACTGGTTGTGACCCTTGGAACAGATCAGACTGCATTGACAGTGTTTGCAGACTGCTGCAGAAGAATTAAAAGTGAATATCCGGATATCCATATCACGAGCGGTCTTTCCAATATTTCTTTTGGACTTCCGGTGAGGAAAAATATTAACCAAGCATTTATGGTACTGGCTATGAATGCTGGTATGGACAGTGCAATTGTAGATCCAACCAATAAGAACATGATCGGCATGATCTACGCAACAAATGCATTGCTTGAGAGAGACGAATATTGCCTGCAGTATATTGGCAAATTTGGAAATAAAGTAGAAGAAGAAACCGTACAGCCGACAGCTGCTTCTCCGCTTGATGAGAAGATGCAGGCAGTATTTAAATTAACACAGGATGGTAAGAACAAAGAGATTGGACAGGCAGTTCAGGAGGCACTGGACGCAGGATGCGATCCAACCGCTATTCTGAATGATGGAATGATCGGTGCGATGGCCGTTGTAGGTGAGAATTTCAAGAAAGAAATCATCTTTGTTCCACAGATGCTGGCTGCCGCACGTGCGATGAAAGCCGGTGTGGAAGTTCTGAAACCATATCTTGCAACAGGTGAAGCAGGCAGTGCAGGAACGATCATTCTTGGTACTGTAGCAGGAGACCTTCATGATATTGGTAAAAACCTTGTTGGCATGATGCTTGAAAGTGCAGGCTTTGAAGTAATTGACCTTGGTGTTGATGTATCGATCCAGAGATTTATTGACGAAGTAAATGATCACAAAGAGGCAAGCATCGTAGCTCTCTCAGCGCTTCTTACAACAACCATGCCATCTCTTCGTGATACAGTTGGAGCGCTTCTGACACAGCCATTCCGTAATCGTATCAAGATCATGGTAGGCGGTGCTCCGATCAGTCAGGAATTTGCTGATGAGATCGGTGCAGATGCATATACAGAAGATGCCGCTTCAGCAGCAGAATGTGCTAAGAAATATGCTGAATCCGGTTTCTGTGCAAAGGCAGCAGCAGGAGAGTTTGATGATCTTCCGGTAGAAGGTGCAGAACCTGTTCAGGAAGAAGTAAAAGAAGAAACACCAAAGGCAGAAGAAAAAACTTCAGAAGCACCGGAATTTGTAAAAGGTTCTGTAGATCTGAGCAAAATCCAGCTTCCGAAACCTGGTGAAGGATACAAACTGAACTGGGAAGCAACCAAAGAAAAATTTGCAAATTACTGGCAGCACAAAAATACGGGAAGACCGCTGATGTGTGTGATCGCCAGAAGACCGGAAGTAGAACAGTTCTCTGATGGAACACCTGTTGAGGGTGGATATCTGGATCAGATCTGCCAGGGCAAATATTACAATATGCCGGAAGAACTGAAATGGAAGGATATGGAGGATAAATACCAGAATGCACAGAGAATCGTAGACCGTTATCGCTATTTCTGCGATACACATGCATTTCTGGGTGAGAGCTTCCCGAATCTGAATATTGACTTTGGACCAGGTTCCGTAGCGTCCTATCTTGGTTCGGAGATTGGATTTAAAGAAGATACCGTATGGTTCAACAAATGTCTGGACAGCTGGGATGGCGTGCCGAAACTTGAATTTGATTCGGAAAATAAATGGTTCAAAAAACATATTCAGCTTGCAAAAGACTGTAAAGAATTGGCAGGAGACGATTTTGTTGTAGATATGCCTGACCTTATGGAAAACATCGACGTACTTGCTTCCCTCCGTGGTGCACAGGATATCCTGTTTGACCTGCTGGATGAGCCGGATATGATCGGTGAGAGAATCCAGGAAGTAACCGATGTTTACTATGAATACTATGACCGTTTCTATGATATCATCAAAGACGAAAACGGCGGAAACGCTTACACTGTATTCCAGATCTGGGGACCTGGAAGAACTGTAAAACTGCAGTGTGATTTCTCGGCAATGATGTCACCGGAAGACTTCAGAAAATACATTCAGCCATCCTTACGTGAACAGAGTGAGAAAGTGGATCATGTTCTGTATCATCTTGATGGACCGGCTGCGATCAAGCACATGGATGCGCTGATGGAGATCGATGGAATTGATGCTCTGCAGTGGACAAGTGGAGATGCCGGCCCGGACGGAACACTTCCGGACTGGGATGTGATCTACGATAAGGCAATTGCAGCAGGCAAATCCATCTGGGTCAAAGTTTACTCAGGAGAGTTTGAAGACTGGATCAGAAACGTTGACCGTATCGTCAAGAAATATGGTTCACACAGTTTATTCCTTCTGTTCCCTGAAATGTCTATGGAACAGGCTGCATATCTTCTTGACTATGCAGACAGAAACTGGAGTGATGTAAAAGGAACTTATGTAGAATCTCTCGGAAGATAAACCCTTATATTAATATAGTTGAATCGTAATTATTCAGAAGGTAGTATCCCGCGAGGTGTTTTGGCATTCTTTTTGCCAAAATCCCGAGACATACAAGGCAAAATGCCATCACCGAAGGTGATTTGGAATGCATTTTGACTCGTAACTGT
>ERZ1026850.122-NODE-122-length-50079-cov-5.015672_pt1 | contig 50079 bp, 36 predicted proteins | sample MGYA00380155_ERZ1026850 | MGnify/ENA primary metagenome ERZ1026850 (study PRJEB33269, sample SAMEA4719791) | human gut metagenome | biome: human-associated habitat; feature: organic feature; material: feces | place: Cameroon | collected 2013-10 ... | reverse complement strand
ATATAAAAATAACAAATACATAACAGCTTATTTCAAAGGGATAGAAGCTTGTGCTGCGCATACCTGGTACAGGGAAAGAAAGAGAGAAGGTGTGCAGAAATGAGGAGTAAAATGGATAACAGAGGAAATAACAAGAGGGGAAAACTGAACAATAACATATTGCTGTTAGCAGTCCTGCTTGCGTTCTGTGTGCTGGCCTTGATAGAAATTGTGTATGGACAGGCACGGATGAAAGTGGAAAAGGAACGGCTGGCACTGGAACAGCAGAACCAGCAGACTGTGCAGGAAATCCAGGAAGAATGGAACCGGTTAAAGGATTCGGCAGGAGTTACAACCGGAGAGTTGACAAACAGTGAAGCAGGAAGTAATAATACCCAGCAGACAACGGATACCACACAGACGGTGGAAAATACGGCAGCAGAGAGCAGTACACAGCAGGAAACAAAGCCGCAGCAGGAGGAACGGCAGTATGATATGCAGATTGTCTTTATGGGGGACAGTATTTTAGACAATGACAGAGAAGATGGCGGCGTAGCTTCCCTGATTTCGGATAAGTGCAATGCCAAGGTGTATAACATGGCAATGGGAGGAACCACAGCGGCGTTATTACCGAATGAGAAATATTCCTATGACGAATGGGAATCCAGAAGCCTTCTTGGTGTGGTTAATGCCATTGTGGGAAATATCAGTGGGGATATTTTCCAAGGGTATCGGGCAGGTGAAATCCTGAATGAGTGTGATTTCAGCAAGACAGATTACTTTGTTATAGAATATGGCGTAAATGATTTCTTAAGCAGACAGATTCCGCAGAGTATTTACCAGGCAGATGGAAGTACCCTTTCCATTGACAGGTTCCATACTTATTGCGGAGCTCTGGAAACAGCTGTTTCCCTGTTACAGAATAAGTTCCCGAATGCAAAGATTATGCTGATAGCACCGCATTACTGCCAGATTTATGATGCAGGTAATTTTATGGGAGATGGTTATTCTGTAAATTATGGTTACGGAACGCTGGTAGAGTTTTCCAGAATTGCAGGCTATGTATATGAAGAAAATAAAGATAAAAATGTGATTTTCTACAATGCTTTTGAAGAAAGCGGAATTGATGCAGAAACAGCAAGCAAGTACCTGGAAGATGGAGTACACCTTTCCGATGAAGGGCGGCAGGTATATGCTGATTATGCAGCACGGCTGATTCTGGCAGATTTTAATCCGGAGGAATAAGGGACATAAAAATAAGGCAGTTCGGTTTTGACCGGGCTGCCTTATTTTAACTCTTGGCACCTGGTAAGTCTTGTTTCTGGGATAGCAATTGCGAAAAGGGTGGAAAACATGTTAAAATATAAAAATAATGCAAAGCAGTATCAATCATAGAGAAGGAAAACAATATGCAGGAATTAGAATATCCTTTTGACAGTGAGTATATTTTAAAAAAGTCAAAGAAGATAAAAAAACAGTTACTGGCAGAAGGCAGGAATCTGTTGCCAAAGAAAATCGCTGTACTGGGTGGCAGTACAACCCATGACATTGTCCGTGTATTGGAGATATTCCTGTTGAATCAGGGAATCCAGCCGGAGTTTTATGAATCAGAATATGCGCAGTACTGGCAGGATGTGATGTTTGATGCGCCGGAGTTAAGTAGCTTTTCACCGGATTTAATCTATATCCACACTTCCAACCGCAACATTACACATTATCCACAGGTGGGAGATTCCCGGGAGAGCATGGAAGGGCTTTTACAGGAGCAGTATGAGCATTTCCGGGTTATGTGGGAAAAGATAGAGAGAACCTACCATTGCCCGATTATTCAGAACAACTTTGAGTATCCGTTTTATCGTCTGTTAGGAAATCAGGATGCGGTGGATATTCATGGCAGAATCCATTTTATCAATCAGTTGAATGAGAAAATTTATGAATATGGCAGAGAACATGCTGCTTTTTATGTGAATGACTTAAATTATATGGCGGCAGCGTATGGACTGGATAAATGGGCAGACCCATTATACTGGCACATGTATAAATACGCGATGTGTATGCAGGCAATTCCGGAATTTTCCTATAATCTGTCCAATATTATTAAGGCGGTTTTCGGAAAGAACAAGAAGTCGCTGGTATTGGATTTGGATAATACGTTATGGGGCGGCATCGTAGGAGACGATGGCGTGGAAAATCTGGAGATAGGACAGGAAACGCCTATGGGACAGGTTTATTCTGAGTTCCAGCAGTATATAAAGGCACAAAAAGACATTGGTGTCATGTTAAATATTGATTCCAAGAATGAGCAGGAGAATGCGATTGCCGGGTTGAACCATCCGGATGGTACCCTGAAACCGGATGATTTTATTCTGATTAAGGCAAACTGGGAGCCAAAAAGCAAGAATATCGTTGAAATAGCCAATGAAATGAATATTTTACCGGACAGTCTGGTGTTTGTAGATGACAATCCGGCAGAACGGGAAATCATCAAAGCGCAGGTGCCGGGAGTTGCAGTGCCGGAAATCGGTTCGCCGGAACAGTATATCCGGGTATTAGACCATTCTGGTTTTTTTGAAGTGACACGACTGTCAGAAGATGACCGGAAGCGGAATGAAATGTATAAGGCAAATATACAAAGGCAGCAACAGCAACAGAGTTTTGGCGACTATAAAGAGTATCTGCGCTCTTTAGAGATGCGTGCTACCATTGGGGGCTTTGAGCCAATTTATATGGCACGTATTGCACAGTTGACCAACAAGAGTAATCAGTTTAATCTGACCACCAGAAGATATACCCAGAGTGATATTGAGGGATTTGCGGCAAATCAGGATTATCTGACCTTCTATGGAAAGCTGGAAGACAAGTTTGGTGACAATGGTGTCGTCAGCATTGTACTTGGAAAGAAAGAGCAGAAAGAAGGAATGAGAGTTCTGCATCTGGAGCTGTGGCTGATGAGCTGCCGTGTGCTGAAAAGGGACATGGAATATGCCATGATGGATGCGGTGGTAAAGGCGTGTCAGGAGAATGGAATCTCTACCATTATGGGATACTATTATAAAACAGCCAAAAATGCGATGGTAAAGGACTTCTATCGCTTACAGGGGTTTGAAAAAACAGAGGAAGATGCGGAAGGAAACAGCATCTGGCGGTATGAAATCCCGAAGGAATATGAGAAAAAGAACCAGGTTATTGTTGTGAATGGCGAGGAAATATAATTTATGCTAGAGATTATTATCAGTTGGATTTATATAGGGCTCGTATGCATCCTGTTGGGAACCGGTCTGCTGGAAGTGGCAAACCGAATCACAGGGAAAGAAGCTAATGGCAGAAAACCGGTGTTTTCCATGATAGATGCGGTTATGGCAGGAATCCTTGGTATTACAGTTTATGTGGAAATATGGAGCCTTTTTGGAAGAATTCAGATGTTAGCGCAGCTGGTTCTTCTGGCAGGCTGTATGGGAGGAGCTTTCCTGGGCAGAAAGAAGTTGCAGGAATTGGCAAAACAGAGCAAGAAGATATTATTTAGCTGGGAAGGCTTTTTCTATCTTTGCTTTGTTGTTTTTCTTGCTTTCTTTGCCTCCAGGGGGGAATTTCATACCGATACCAACATTTATCATGCGCAGGCAATCCGTATGTATGAAGAGTATGGTGTGCTGAAGGGGAGCGGCAACTTGCAACAGCATTACGGCTATAACAGTGCCGGTCTTGCCTTTGCATCTATATTCAGCTTCAACTGGCTTCTGGGACATTCTGTGCACAGTACGACTGGCTTTTTGGAAGTGGTTATGTGTATTTATGCGTTTCACGGGCTGAAAACTTTTTCGCAGCACAGAAGGCATACCGCAGATATGATGCGGATAGCCATTCTTTTTTACGCGCTGATTATTTTAGTCAGAACGATGTCTCCGGCGACGGATTATGCCACCATGTTTCTGGTGCTCTATGTGCTGACAGCCTGGTGTGAGAACATGGAAGGGGAAAAAAGTATTACCCGATATTCGCTGCTGTCCGTTTTTGCAGTGTTGGTTATGACGTATAAATTTTCGGCATGTATGTTAGTGCTGTTAGCCATATATCCGGCATTTTATCTGATAAAAGGAAGAAAGTGGAAGCAAATCGGGTTGTATGTTATCAGTGGAATGGTGATTCTGCTTCCGTTCCTGCTCCGGAATTACCTGATTTCCGGTTGGTTGTTGTACCCCTTTGGCGGGATTGACCTTTTTCATCCGGTCTGGAAGGTACCCAAAGAATATCTGACGGTAGATTCCAGACAGATTACGGTCTGGGGAAGGTGCCTGTATGACATCACACAGATAGATAAGCCGATGAAAGAATGGCTGCCTGTCTGGTGGAGTGAGAAAGAGCGTTATGAGCAGATGTTCCTGGGAGCACAGGTATTAGGTATTATCCTGCTGGGAGCACAGTTTGTGATGCGCAGAATCCGGAAAGAAAAGTGGCGGGGGGACTTTGCGGCCTTCCTGCTGGCAATATTTGCCAATCTGGTGGTGTGGTTTAGGATGGCACCTTTTATCCGGTATGGTCAGGTCTTCTTACTGGCAGTACCGTTAATCGCTGCAGGAGAATGGTTGGATGACCGGAAGAAAGGTTTTTACAGTATTCTTTGCGGAAGTCTTGTGTTTGGGCTGGTAATCACGGTCAGTGCCTATTGGGAGCCCTATATTACCTATGCCGGGGTGTTTGTAAAACAGAATTACACTTCGCCTTATTATGTATGGCAGCAGGAGTATGACAGGGGAGAGGTAGACAGCCTGGAAATCAACGGAAATACGGTCTATTATAACAGCGGTTCAGAGGAAATCAACAGTTATTATTATTTCCCGAATACCTGTTACCCGCACATGCTGGAGCGGTCAACACTCATTGGCAATACGATAGAAGAAGGCTTCCAGGCAAAATAACGGGAAAAGAACAGATTCGGAAGACGTAAAAGGTTGCGAAAAGGGAGAAAACCCTTTATAGTAAACATATTGGAAATAAGGATTCACTGGATAACAGGAAATGGAGAAGATGATTATGAGGAAAGAAGAAGTATTTGAAAAGTTAAATGAAGTATTCCGGGATGTATTTGATGATGAGGATATTACGGTAACAGAAGCTACTACCGCAGATGATATTGAAGACTGGGATTCCCTGGAGCATATTAATCTGCTGGCAGCAGTAGAACAGGAATTTGGTATGAAATTTAACATGGGACAAGTTGTTTCCATGAAAAACGTAGGCGAGATGGCAGAAATTATTATGAGCAAAATTGGATAGTGGCAACACTATCCAACAGCCTTTTGGAACATAGGGGAATCAAGGAATGGCAGAAAAGACAGTACAGTGGTTTCAGGAAAAGTATGACAGACTGAATCGGATGGGAAAGAAGCAGGAGACCGTTATGATATGGGGATTCTGCTTCTTACTTGTGTTTGCAGTCGTCATTGGAACAGGGACTCTCACATCGGGATTTCATCTGGTAGATGACTGGGAGATGGCAAAGTATGCAGACTGGATGAAGCTGGAGCATAAGAGTCTGTGGGAGTGTTTAAAACAGGCGGTTGGATATGATTTGACAATGCGGTTCCGGCCACTTTATTATATCAACCGGGTTTTGATGGCAGCGGTGTTTGGCATCAATCTGACAGCGGTGTCAGTTGTTAAGGCAATAGAAATCGTGACAGCCCTGGTGGCACTTTATTATTGTGCCAGACAGATGGAGTGTAATCCGGTTTATGCGTTACTGTTTTCCCTGACAGTTATGGTAGGCTACCAGTCTCCGGTCTGGTGGAAGCTGGGACCGCAGGAATCGTATGATATCATGATGTTTGCCATAGGATTCTATTTTCTTTTAAAATGGCTGCATACGGACAGAAGGGGATATGCTTATGCCAGTGTGGGAGCCTTCTTTCTGATGTCGATTTATAAGGAACCATTTATTCTGTTACTGCCCTTCGTCTGTTTGTATGTATTGTATTATCAGATGAAAGGCAAAAAGGTTACGCTGTCTAATCTGTGGGTGGCAATTAAGGAAAAGTTACCATATTACCTAACGATTGGGGTAATGTTTGCCCTGGAAATGTTCCTGATTCTGTTCGTGATAGGAACGAATAACTATGATTATGTGGGCTTGGACAGCAGTTTGAATCTGGAAGACTATAAGCAGGCATGGAGTCTGGCAGCACAGACGGATTTAAAGTGGTATGTCCGGTTTGGAACGGTTATGATACTTATCTTATTAACCTATTGGGAGCAGCTGAAACGTCTTGGCTGGGAGATTTTGCTGGCGTTATCCATTGTGCTGCCACAGTGTATTTCCTACAGTAAGACCGGCATTGCAGAACGCTATATTCTCCCGGCAGTGGTGGGATTTGCCTTTTTCTTCGTGGTGGTAGGATGCAGTATGAAGGCACTGTCCGGAAAAAGGCGGATAGCCTATATTTTATGCCTGTTACTGATGCTGGCAGCCCATGGGCGAATTATGCTTCGGGAGGCAGCCTACTTCACTTATCGTGGGGAAAGTATTAAGACGATGATGGAAACCACACTGGAAAAGGTGCAGGGAACGGATAAAAAGGTGTTGTCCTGCTTTTATCCGAATCTGGAGGCAAACCGTACCATGTATTACTGGTTCCGCCTGCATGATTATGATGAATTCTATTACTGGGAAGAAGACAGACAGGTTATTACAAGGGAATTCGGGGAAAGAGAAGACGAGAAAGAGGTATTGGAACATATCGATATCGTTGTGATGTACAATGAAGAAGACCGCCACTGGTGCTACACACCAAGTCTGGATTTGTCCGATTTTACAGAGCAGAAATGCGGAACGATTACCATGTACATCCGAAACGAGGAATAACGTTATTTAATCAGTTCAATCATGCCCATGGCAGCATTATTCAGGAAGACTACCTCGTGTCCTGCCAGGGCGGGAGCGATGGTGGGGGTATCAATAGCGATAAAGCCATTGGCGGTTAAGGCTTCGTAGTCTGCCTCGAAATCAGTGGTTTCATAACAGATATGATAGGGACAGTTTTTGTATTTCTTGATAAGACCTGCCACGACGGAATCTTCGCTGACAGGGGAGACCAGTTCTACCCGGTAGCCATCCTTGACAAGAAAACAGATATCTATTTTACGAATATCGTCATAGACGGTATCCTGTTCAATTTCATAACCAAGAGAAAGAAATACTTTTTTGGCTTTTTCGATTTTTTTAACAAGATAACCAATGTGATGTACGGTTAAGGTTGGCATAGTAAGTCTCCTGTCTGAAAAGCTAAGTCGGATTCCCATGGGATGAATCGCAGGATGGGAACCGCTACCGCTATTGTATAGCAGAATACCGAAGAAAGAAAGTCCCAAATGGAAATTGGAGGAACGAGAATGAAAAAGATAAAGCTGCTGTATGCGCAGTATAAGGATTTTATAATGGAAGTCATCCATTTTGGAATGGTGGGTGTTTTAAATACGCTGATGGGCTGGGTAATTATGGCAGGCTTGTATAATCTGGCACATCTGAATTACTGGCTTTCCAGTGGGATTTCCTATTTCGTAGGAAGTGTATTTTCTTATTTCATGAATGGAAAAGTAACCTTTAAGGTAGAAAATAAAGACAAAGGATTGCCCTGGCGTTTTACCATCAACATCATCGTATGCTATGCTATTGCCTATGGCATTGCGCGCCCGGCCGTCAGATATTTACTGGCATCCCAGCCTGTGGTGGTTGTGGATAATGTAGCCATGCTGGTAGGAATGTGTCTGTTTATTGTAATGAACTTCTTCGGACAGAAGCTGTTTGTGTTCCGTAAGAAGGGCATTAAAAACCAGGTGGAGAAATGAGGGATAGTGTGAAAAATCCATATATGAAAGATTTAAAGTGGTTTCAGTGGATTACAAAGTATTGGTTCTGTTTCCCGATTGGTGGGTTCCTGCTTCTGATGGCAGCTGTATTTTTCGGGTATGGAGAGAGAAGCTATATCGCTGTTCATGATAATATGGACCTGTTCCTGGCACAGTACCAGATGTTAAAAAATACAGGAACTTTCTGGAAGCATGGGGTAGATGTACCATTTCTTGGGGGAATCAGCAGGGATAAGCTGCCGTCGGAATTATCACTTTACAGTATGCTTTATATGATTTTTCCAACGTATTTTGCATACGTGGCAGGGCTCATTGGAAAGATATTGATAGGAATGTTTTCTTTTCGTCTGCTGGCAAAGGAACTGTATCCGGAAAAATATGGGAAATACCGTCCTATCATTTATATGAGCGGGTTTGCCTATGGGATTCTCTGGTTTTTCCCGGCATTCAGCTTTGCCTTTGCCTCCATTCCACTGGTTGTCTATCTGCTTATCCGGATATACAGGAAACCGGATAAGTGGCTGTATGCAGCCTTATTTTGCTATCCGTTGGTATCCTATTTTTCTTATCATGGCATCTTTATTCTGGGATACCTGGTTATTGCTATTATATGGCTTTCCATCCGGGACAGAAAGATTGCAAAATCATTGTTATTAGCGTTAGTGGTACTGGCGGCTGGCTATGTGGTATGTGAATACCGGCTGTTTGGGCAGATGCTTTTGAGCGATGAAGTGACAATCCGCTCCACACTGGTAAATCCGTCCCTGACGATTCCACAAGTGGAAAGTGAAATGTTTGATGTGTGGAAGAATGGCATTTTTCATGCCGACAGTGTGCATAAGAAAATCGTATTACCAATCTGCGTAATATGGTTTTTCTTGCAGAATGGGTATTATCTGATAAAGGGACAGAGAAAAAGAATCTTTCATGACACCTTTAATTTTGTGATGTTGTTTCTGGTGTTTAACAGTGTCATCTATGGGTTGTATGACTATGAACCACTGCGCAGTCTGGTCGAAAAACTGATACCGCCCCTGCAGGGCTGGCAGTTTAACCGAACAATCTTTTTTAATCCTTTTCTGTGGTATGCCGCATTATTCCTGATTCTGGTCCGGTTATATGACAAGAACATCTGGACCATGTGGCTGGCCAATGGCATTCTGTGTATCGCTGTGTTGGTAATCATTGTGACACCGGGCAGATACAATGACCTGTATACCACATGCTACAACCGTCTGTATGAGTATCATCATGGGACAGAAGTGGATGCTTATGATTATGAACAGTTCTATGCAACAGACCTGTTTGAACGGATAAAGAAGGATATTGATTATGATGGACAGTGGGCGGTTGCCTACGGAATGCATCCGGCGGTACTGGAATATAACGGCATTGCCACACTGGATGGTTATCTTGGCTTCTATGCCCAGTCCTATAAAGAAGCCTTTCGTAAGGTGATAGCACCTGCCCTGGAGCGGGTGGAGGCAAGCCGTATCTATTATGATGACTGGGGAGCAAGGGTGTATCTTTATTCCGGGACGGACGAAAGTGTAGTCAGTTCCGGGAAAACAATGTATGCTACAGATGATACACTCTACCTGGATGTGGAAGCATTAAAGGAACTTGGTGGAACCTATATCTTTTCCCGGATAGCCTTTTCCAATGGAGAGGAACTGGGGCTTACCCTGTCAGGTGACTATACTGCAGAAGATGGAAGCTGCACAGTGTATGTCTATAAAGTACAGTAGTTGCACAAGCCTGTGAAGATAAGGTATAATAGCGAGAGGAAAAGTAAGAGAAAAGAGGACATGATATGCCAATAAGAATACACAATTTCGGTGGAGTGCTGGGATGGAATGCCAAGAAGTATTTACCCAGACTGTCCAGTGAAAGTTACCTGAAGTTACAGTTTGTGAGCAGAAGAAAATCCCAGAAGGCTTATATAGATTATTTTATGGGACAGGAGCAGGCACCACATCCGCTTGTTGTAAATTTGGAAACTGTGAACCGGTGTAACAGCACCTGCGAGTTCTGTACCGCTAATATCCATGCGGAAAAGCGTCCTTATAAAAAGATGGACACAGACCTGTATTATTCCATTATTGACCAGTTAAGTGAGTGGGACTATAAGGGACATCTGACTCTGTATGGCAACAATGAACCATGGCTGGATAAGCGGATTGTGGAGTTCCACCAGTATGCCAGGGAAAAACTGCCGGAGGCCTTTATTTTCATGTCGACCAACGGACTGCTTCTGGATGTGGATAAGGTAAAATCCATCATTCCGTATGTAGACCAGTTGATTATCAACAACTATTGTCTGGATATGAAGCTGCACGACAATATTAAGGTTATTTATGATTATGTGAAAGCCAATCCGCAGGAATTTAAGGATGTGGATATTCTGATTCAGATTCGGTATCTGAAGGAAGTACTGACCAACCGCGCCGGAAGTGCACCGAATAAGCAGTCGAAGGGAAAAATTATCAAAGAAACCTGTCTGATGCCGTTTACGGATATGTGGATTATGCCCAATGGAAAAATGGGTATCTGCTGTTGTGATAATTTTGAAGTGACGGATTTGGCAGATTTAAACAAGGTATCCTTAGTGGAAGGCTGGAACAGCCTGAAATATAAGGAACTGAGGGAAGCCATAGTGGATGGCAGACAGAATTATCCGTTCTGCAAATACTGTGATTTCATTGATGCCGGACTTCGTATGGATGCGGTAAATGATGTCCTCAAACACAGTGAAAAGCTGCATGGCGCAAGACAGTCCATGTTTAAGAGATAGGATGCGGGCTACGAAAGAAAAGAGATGGAGAAGAAAAGCAAGTATGGGGATGAATAGAAGAAACAAAGGGCTGTCAAAGAGTCTGCTTCTGGCAGTCTTACCACTGCTGTTGACTGGTTGTGGAACAACCACGGGTATCAAGGAAGATGTGGAGACGGATGCTGCCAATGAAGCGATGGAAGAAACAGCAGTCAGAGAATTGGAGCAGATAGAAGAAGTAGAGGAAGAACAGCAGGAAGGAGCGGAACAAACGCAGGAAGATGCACCTGTGTGGAGCAGTGTTTCAATTCTGGGTGACAGTATTTCGACTTTTTCCGGGTGGATTCCGGAAGGCTATTATGATTTCTTCCCGGATAACGGAAAGGTCGAAACAGTGGAGGAAACCTGGTGGTATCCGTTGTTGGAGGAACTGGATTTAACGCTATATACGAATGCATCCAGTGCCAATGCAACCTGTATAGGAGATTCTACCAGTGAAGATAATCCATCCTATGGATGTAGCGATTTCCGTATCAATGCGTTGGAAGGGGAAAATGGTGTTATTCCCGATGTGATTATTGTTTATATGGGAACCAATGATTTGCTGATGGGAGTTCCTTTGGGGGAGAATGATGGCACCAAAATGGTAAATCCGGGTAAGGTGGAGAATTTTAGCGATGCCTACACTGTGATGCTGGATAAGCTGCAGGCGGAGTATCCCTGTGCAGAGCTGTTCTGCTGTACGCTGACCCAGATAGGAGACTGGGGAACAGAGACTCCCTATGTAGAGTTTGTAAATGGTGCTGGGCTGACTGCGACAGATTATAATGCGTGTATCACGAAGATTGCCAATAATCTGGGAGCAAGGGTCATTAATTTATATGACTGTGGCATTACAATCGAGAATATGCAGGAGACGGTAAGTGATGGAGTACACCCGACACCGGAAGGAATGGCTTATGTCAGAGAAGCAGTAAAAAAAGCACTGACAGAATAATAAACAGCAATAGAGGCATGGAAATGAGTATAAAAAGACGGCATCTGATAAGAAATCAGATGCCGTTTCCTGTTATGCCTTTTCTTCGTGGTATTCTTTTTCTGTATTTACATTCCAGATATTATCCTTATTTTCAATGCCATTTACGATATTTTTCACGGTTTCAAAAGAAGTAACCATGGAATGGTCAATGTTATTATAACGGTGCTGTCCGTTACGGCCAACACAGTACAGATTGTCAATCGTTTTCAGGTATTCTACCAGGGTATCCATATCTTTGTAAGTGTCGAAGTAAGCCGGATATGCCTTTTTCACACGTTCTACATGGGAATCCATGACATCTTCCGGTTTATCAATCAGTCCCATCCGGACAATTTCATCAACGGCAAACCGGGTAAAGTCTTCATCAGACATGGACCAGTATTTATCCCCCTCAAAGACAAAGTATTCCAGACCAATCCAGACACTGTGCTCCAGGTCTTTTACCATATAAGGAGACCAGTTATTGTATATCTGGAAACGACCAAGCTGGACCGTGCGGTCATGGACATAAACCCAGCAGTCGGGAACAATATTGCCAATCGTTTTGAGTTTTGTCTTATTTTTCAGGTTAAGCTTTGGCAGCAGAAGTCCTACGGTCATATAATCACGATAGGGAAGTCCGGCGGCAATATTCTGCTGCACCTTAGGAACATCGTTCATACCGGCAACCAAATCTTTTACCGGCATGGAGGAAATGAAAATATCGCCCTCTACAGTCACTTCGCCATCAGGACCTTCATAGGTCAGGGAAGTGATATGGTTGTTTTCGTCCTTGTGAAGTCTGGTAACCTTACAGTTACGAAGAATGGTACCGCCTGCTTTTTCGATTTCTTCTGCGGTAACGTCCCAGAGCTGTCCCGGTCCTAATTTCGGGTAACTGAACTCTTCAATCAGGGAAGTTTCTACCTGTCTGTTTTTCCTGCCGGGAAGCATTTTGGAAAATACATCCTTGATAATGGCAATGATGGAGAGCCCCTTTACACGCTGGGCACCCCAGTCGGGAGCGATTTCACTGGGACTTCTGCCCCAGAGATTCTCGGTATAGTTTTCAAAGAACATGGAATACAGCTTCTTACCAAAGCGGTTGATATAGAAGTCTTCCAGAGAATTCTCTTTGCGCTTATGAAGCAGGGAGGCGAGATAACTGAATCCCACTTCCAGCGTAGTAAGGAATCCCATATTCTTAAAAGTTTCAAATTTAAGAGAAATAGGGTAATCAAAGAATTTTTTGTTAAAATAAATTCTGGATACCCGGTTACGACGAAGCATAACGCGGTCTTCTTTTTCCGGGTCAGGTCCACCGGGAGTTAATGTCATATCACGATGGAGAACGATGTCGTCATAGGTAGGAAATCCCTGGAGAGGAAGCATTTTATTCCACCATTCGTTTACTTCAGGCACCTTGGAGAAGAAGCGGTGTCCGCCCATATCCATACGATTCCCCTTGTAATTAACGGTTTTGGAAATACCGCCCATCGCGTCACTTTCTTCTAATACAGTGACTTCATAATCCTTGCTCTGCTTTAATAATTCGTATGCGGCGGTCAATCCGGCAGGTCCCGCACCGATAACATATACCTTTTTCATGAAATACCTCACATATTGGATAAAATCGGAAGTTTTATCCGTACATAAACAATATTTTAACACGTTTGCTTATAGTTGTACAGACTAGGGATACTTGTTGAGGGTAAATGTTGCCAGGGAACAATACAAATTGTGCTATTTATTCCAAACTGTGGTATACTATACCATATTTAGAAAAAGTAATTGGTATGTGCATTTGAGAAAGCACAGAAATGAGGAGTATCATGATACACATCGTTAGTTTACTGTTCTGGCTTATTATAGTTCCCTTTGCTATGGGACTGGTGCCGGTTCGTTTCATTATGCCACAGAAGAGAAACCCGGTGCTGGTGATTCTGGCAGGATATTTCCTGATGTGGGCAGTGTTTGAAGTAATCTGTATTCCTGCAGTTTTATGGGTAGAATATCATAATTTTACGGTGGCATCCCGTTGTTTTATGGCAGCTTCCCTGCTGACTGCGGTGGCAGGTCTGGTACTCTGGTATCGCAATGGTAAGGCAGGAAAGGAAAGTTTGCTTTTCGGAACCGGGAAATCTTTTTCGGTAAAGGAAATCAAATGGGATATTCGCATCGAATGGCTCATCTTCTTTGCACTGGTTGGTTTTCAGTTGTATAAGGCAGCTTTTTATGCTTCATTTGATGGGGATGATGCCTATTATGTGGTAGAATCCCTGATTGCACAACAGGCAGATGTAATGTATAAGATATTACCTTACACGGGGGGCTCCACTGGTCTGGACGTGCGCCATGTGCTGGCAGTGTTTCCTATGTGGGTAGCTTTTATTGCAGACCGAAGCAATATTCATGCAACGATTGTATCCCATGTGGTCATGCCACTTGTACTGATACCATTGTCTTATCTGGTTTATTATGAAATCAGCAGAAGACTGTTCCGGGAAAAGGAGAGCCGGGCAGTTTTTATGATTGCCCTTGCTTTCTTCCAGATATTTGGAAATGTATCCATTTATACCAATGAAACCTTTTTCCTGACCAGGACATGGCAGGGAAAGGCGGTAGTAGGCAGTCTGGTTATCCCGGCACTTCTCTGGGTATTGCTTTGGATATATGATGGTACGAAAAAGGAAAGGCGGGCAGACAGAGGACTGTGGCTGTTACTGGTGTGTGTCAATATGACGGCCGGAATCTGCAGCTCGATAGCAGTCTTTCTGGTATCGATTCTTATGGCGGTTATGGCACTGGTCCTGATGATAACAGAAAGAAATTTTAAGGTAGTGCTGAAATTGGGACTGACCTGTATCCCGAATGTAATTTATATGGGAATCTATGTGGTTATGGGGTACAGTTATCTGCTGCGTTAGCATAACAGAATGACGAAGAAAGCATGGAGTGTCAATATGTGGGGCATTTTTTTAGAGAGTGTTGTAATATTTAAAAATTATATGGGATTTCATGAAAATGGCTATCTGGCGGGAATCTATCTTTTTATCCTGTTATATTTGTGGCTGACAGAGAAAGAAAAGTACAGAAGGGCGATTTTTGTGTATGCACCAACGATTCTGTTGTTTTTGTTTTTCTGTCCGGTATTCCGAAAAGTATTTGTGGCGGTATTAGATGATTCGGAAACCTATTACCGTCTGTTGTGGCTGCTGCAGATGAGCCTTGTCAGTGCCTATGGCATGGTAAAAATGTGTGGCAGACACAGGAAACTGGGGCTGGTGGTCATAGCAGTTGCCATTATAGCCTGTGGAAACTATGTCTATGACAGTGAGCACATTACCAAGGCGGAAAATGCCTATCACATTCCCCGGGAAGCCGTGGATATTGTGGATATGATAGAACCGGAGGAAGGGCGTATTACAGTGCTTGTCCCGGCGGATTTAATCTATTATATCAGGCAGTACAGCACGAATCTGGAGATGCCTTATGGACGGGAAATGTTGATTGCCAGATGGGACTATTATAATGCCATGTATGAAGCCATGGAGAAAAGCGAAGTAATTGACACGGCAGAGTTTGTAAAGCTTACAAGGGAATATCCGTGCAGCTACGTGGTGTTGCAGGAAGACCGGAAAATAAAGGAGCCCCTGACGGACTATGGCTTTCGGGTGTATGGGCAGGTAGGCTCTTATATTATCTATCAGGATACTACAGTGGCAGGAGCGGAGTAGCGTATGTTATTTAATTCTTATATTTTCGTGTGTTTCTTTTTCCCGATATGTCTGTTGGGTTATTATGGTCTGCTCCATTATGAACAGACAAGGGCGGCAAAGGTTTTCCTGGTGCTGATGTCACTTTGGTTTTATGGTTATTTTAATGTATCCTATTTGCTGCTTATGCTTTGCAGTATTGGTTTCAACTATGCGTTTCACCGGATTTTATCAAGATATCCCAGGAAACAGTGGATGATTCTGGCAGTTATCTGTAACCTGGGGGCATTGTTCTACTTTAAGTATTTTGATTTCTTCCTCTCTACGGTAAATGCAGTGTTCGGCAGTTCCTTTTTACTGCATCATATTCTGCTGCCGTTGGGAATCAGCTTCTTTACGTTTCAACAGATTTCCTTTGTGGTGGACACATATCATGGAGAAGTAAAAGATTGCAATATCGTGGATTACGCACTGTTTGTATCTTTTTTTCCCCAGTTGATTGCAGGACCAATTGTGAACCATGATGAGATGCTGCCACAGTTTGCAAAGCCTCACCGGATTCCGAAGACGGAGCCGGAAAATACGGTCTTCTGGCAGAAGTTTTCCAGTGGTGCAGCCCTGTTTATTCTGGGGCTTGCCAAAAAGGTGCTGTTAGCAGATACCTTTGGAGCCGGTGTGGATTATGGGTATTCCAATCTTTCTGTACTTGGCAGATGGGATGCGGTACTGGTTATTATCTTCTATACGTTGCAGCTCTACTTTGATTTCAGTGGTTACTGTGATATGGCAAGAGGACTGGGGCGGATGCTCGGTTTTGAAATCCCGGTAAACTTTAATTCACCTTATAAAGCGGTTAACATTATTGATTTCTGGAAACGCTGGCATATCACGCTGAACCGGTTCTTTACCAAATATGTTTATATTCCGTTAGGCGGTAACCGTAAAGGGATGCCACGTATGTATTGCAATCTGCTGCTTGTGTTTTTCTTAAGTGGGTTATGGCACGGAGCCGGATGGAATTATATTCTGTGGGGAATGTTACATGGCGTTTTGTATGTAATAACCAGGTTCTGGCAAAAGAGCATAAAGCCGCGGGTGTCACATACGCAGAAAGACAGCGGAAACCCAATTGTGACAGCTGTGTCAAGAATATTACTGTTTGTCTATGTGAGTGTTGCCTGGGTATACTTCCGGGCAGAAAGTGTGACACAGGCGAATCAGATGCTGCGTACAGCCATAAGCGGAGCGGCTGGAAAAATATCCCTGGATTTGGCAGAGTGCTTCCAGTTGGATGAATTCTGGTATGTGCTTAAAGTGCTGCATTTAGATGGACTTGCCTATAGCCGTTATATTCTGATGTTTGTGATTCTGGCAGTGGGAATTTATCTGGCAATGGTGGGAGCCAATGCGGCCCAGAGAGTCGAGAAGATGAAATATAAAATGATTTCCGGAGTAGTACTGGGAGGCATTTTTGTGTGGTGCATCCTGAGCTTTTCCGGAGTCAGTACGTTCTTGTATTTCAATTTTTAGGACAGGAAAGGAGCAATCCGATGAATCGATTTAAGAAGTGGTTCTTTACGGCGGCCGCGGTGGCAGCAGTTCTCCTGGTGGGAACAGCAGCTCTGGTAGTGTATGTGGATCCCTTTTTCCAATATCATAAACCACTTGAACATTTCCCATATCTGGTGGATAACCAGTTAAGCCAGAATCCGGGTATGGCACGGAATATGACTTATGACAGTGTGATTCTTGGTTCTTCCATGACGGTAAACTTTAATACCAACTGGTTTGCAGAACAGATGGATTACAATACGATTAAATTGAATTACAGTGGGGCGTATCCTAAAGACCAGGCAAATATCTTAGAGCAGATTTATAAGAGCGATAACGAGGTCAAGGCTGTTTTCCTGGGGGTAGACGTAATGACCTATACCGGAGGCGTGGAAGAAACCAAGTACCCGATTCCAACCTATCTGTATGATGATTCTTTGTGGAATGACGTAGAGTATATCTGGAATAAGGATGTGATTCTAAATTATATCCTAAGACCGCTTGCAGACCCGGATAAGACCGATTTGGCTACGGTTTATCAGAGCTGGTGGACGGATGAGTATTATAACATTCAGTGGGTTATGCACAATTATGAGCCATCACAACCGGTACTGGAGGAGGTTCCTGAGGATGCTTATATCGAAAGTGTTGCCAGAAATCTGGACACGAATATCTGTCCCTTTATTGAAGAAAATCCAGGGACTACGTTTTATATTTTCTTCCCGCCCTACAGTATTTTGTACTGGAATGATGTGATAACCGAGAACCATCTGGAAGCCACGATGGCAGAGTATCAATATATCGCAGAAACCATGCTGCAATATGAAAATGTAAGAGTATTCTTTTTTCCGGACCAGGAATGGATTGTAACAGACTTAAATCATTACGCAGATTATACCCATTATCACAGAGATATTAATTACTATATGACGGAGTGCTTTGCAGACGGAACCTGTGAAATAAAGAGTGCAGAGGATATGGAAGAGGCACTTGACCAGGTACGGGAGATAATAGACCGGTTTGATTTTGAAGCGTTGTTTTCCGTGGAGTGGTAATGGATTTTAAGAAGAAACAGATGGAAATATAGGCCGACAGAAAAATGCGATAAGAAAATGCAGAGAAAAAGGTTCGCCAGGATAGGATAGTCCCGGCGAACCTTTTGGGTGTAAAGTTATTTTTCAAGGATACCTTTTTCTATTTATTCGTGTTGTCGGCAAGTTCCGGGAAGATGCAGGAAACAAACCTGTCTGCCAGAACTTCGCGGCCGGCATCGTTAAAATGAATATAGTCGGTCATATAATCCAGATAGTTATCTTCGTTGATGGAACCATAGAAATTATCAATAAAGGACACACCGCAGTCGCTTGTGGCATCCAGTTCTTTCTGAAGATAGTGGCTCAAGGTACCATTCCCTAAGTCTACACGGTCACCATTCTCGAAATTACCTTCCTCGTTGACGTGATGACAGAACGTGTGGGACATTACGACAATCCGGATATGCGGATAAGCTTCCTGAATCGCGGAAATACCACTTCTTAAAGCACCTGTATAGGTAATGATGTCATAAGGTGCATTAGGGTCGTCACAGGGCCTTCTGTTAATGTAATCGCTGCCGTCATACATAATACAGATAAGGTCTACACTGTTCATATCTACGCCCTCTAACAGGGATACTGTCTTCGAAAAAGCTTCATCATAGCTGTAGGAAGCAGCACTCTTCATCAAATCAAAATTGCCGCTTGCCAGGGCATCGGCTACATAAGGGAAGGAAAAAGCATCCAGATAATACCAGTCAGCATATTCGGAATTCTGGGCAGCGATGGTAGTACCGGTAAAGGCACCATTATAGATGGTGGCACCTGTTTTGGCGGCAATCTGTTCTGCCAGTCCGCCTTCTCCCTGGTTTAAGGAAAATGGGTCATCTCCCAGGCAGAGAATGGTAGTCACACCATCGTCCTCGTGTCCTTCCAGTTTATCAGAAGATAAGGGAATAATATTGTCCATTGCCTCAATATCAAAGGCATCTGTCTGGACGGTGGGGTCATAGTCGGATGGAACCCCTTTATTCCAGACGTATAGCTTATATGCGGAAATACCTGCAATCAACACGATAATACCAACCAGTATGATGTGGATATTAAGGTGGAAAGAAGGTTTTTCATTTTGTTTCATATCATTGTCCTGATTCATAATCTCCTCCAGATGATTTGTATTATAGTAGTTATCATTCTACTATGAATTTTACGAAAAATCCATGCGTTCACACAATTTTAAGAAAAACTTTGGAATTAGAAGTAAAAAGGAGCGATTCTAAGAAGTAAAAACTCTTTAGAATCACTCCATGGCTGGTCGCATCTGTTACGAATTAACCCATTGATACGGCGTTTTCCATCGGTGTGCGGTCTTTTCTGTTATTATACTGTTTTCTGTTATTATACTGTTTTCTGTTATTATACTGATTATAGGAAATCAGATTAGTCTGGGCAGGTTGCTGCTGTAATTCCTTATACCATTTACTGTATTTGTACATCCGATATGTAGTGCTCAGCTTCCTGAGCTCATCTTCATTTGCACAAATATTGGTAAACTGAACCCTTTCTTCCCGATTCATGGATACATAATCCATGTAAGAAATTTTCAGTTCTGTGATACCTTCACGGCATTTAGGACAGACCTGCTTGTGCCCGTTTAACAGATAGACCCGATGGCAACGCTTACAATAGTGCATGTACATCATGAAAAATTCCCCTTTTCTCATTTAAAATGTTGAAATTGTAATGTTGCACTTATATTGTGTCAGTTTAATGTATTAAAGTCAAGCGGATTTTACCAAAAAATGGTGTAATAAGCGGTGTAAACTATCGCGTAAAAGCGCGCTTAAGCGTACTGGGAAGCGGTTGTGTCAGGCAACATGGCAGTCATCAGGTAAAAGGGCATACTAAATACCATAAAGTACACATAGCGGAACTCTGTGGCAACCGGAGTGGCAACTAACACCGTCAACAGAAGCAAAACGCTGGGTAACAGGCACAGCAATTTCTTTGTCTCTTTGCGGACTAACATGGTGCCGGCACTAAACAGCATAATCCAGCAGGCAACACCCATACTCCAGAGGGTTCCATAGATGGGAACCATGCTTCCTAATTTGATGGCAATTTCTTTGCCCTTTACTACCAAAGGACCACCGATAAGGTGTCTGGTAGATACGCCAAGGTCAGTGGCACTGACCCCTTCTGCCTCTGCTACCAGATAGAAAGAGTCCGGATACCAGTAGCCATAGGTCTGTTGGATATAGGCTTTCAGATAATCACCCGGATAACGCAGTCCCAGGGATACCCAGAGCCGGAAGAATTCTTTCTTATGTCCGGCAAGGTATTGCTGGTTGCCTGCCCGTACCAGTTCCTTCATGTTATCGGCAAAGGTAGGGTTATATAAGTCCTTGATATAAGTTAAATCTACGACATTTTCCACCAGGGACAGTTCCTCTGGTGTGAGTGCACGGTCGTTACAGATGACAGCCGCAATCTGCTGGGTAGGAATACAGAGCGATTCAATCAGGTCTGGCTGCGCTACCTGAAAGTGGTTCATTACCGGGTAGCGGATAAGGGCTGCCACACAGAAGGTACACAACAGAACCGGGTACAGTTGCCGTGCCTGTTTCCTGCAAAAAAGAAAGAGGAAAGGAAGACAGACCAGAAAGGCATACCAGCCATTACTGCGGAACAGACAAATCATAATGCCGGAGAGCAGGAAGAGGGTAACCTCATGCGCATTCAGATGTTTCTGGGTCAACAGACGGAAAAGGCTGCATTGAAACAGCATGACGGCAGCCGCAAAAGGAATATCCTTCCAGATGGTTACAGAGAAAACCGCATGATAAGGAATGAACGCATAAAAGGCGGTAATCAGCAAAAGGACGAAAGGACGGATTTTATGCAGCCGTAAGGTACTGATGCAATAGGCGGCGCTGCCGGCCAGCAGACACATCTGCAAAAAGGTATAGAAGCCTACTGCCGCAACCATATTGCCGGTTATTTGATAAGCCAGGTGGTAACACAGGGAAAAAAGCATGGTATGACACCAGGGATGGTGGTTGCTGTAGGGAATCAGCCCCAGAACCTGCTCAAACTGATTGATGCTGTCGGGGGTCATGATGCCGGGATACTGATACAGATAGTAGGGAAGCCAGCATAGTATACAGAATAGGAAAGAACAGCAGGCTGTGTGGTTACGATAAAGGTTGACACAAAAGGTAATGATACCGGATGCCTTCTGAAACCGTCCGGAATAGGTATAGGAAAGATTCTGATACCGGGTTAAGAGTGCCTGTTCCAGGGCGCGGATATTGCAGGTATAGGAAAAAAGAAATTTAAGCAGGTAGAAGAATAAAATAGTAAATCCGGCAAAGGTAACGGCGATGATACCAAAACGGAACATTTGGTTTGTCAGCAGGCTGACATAGTTGGGATAATCCACCAGCATATAGAAAGCGGTAAAAAGAAGTGCCAGTAGCAAGGCAACACGATTGGTGTGTCTGGCGTGCAAAATATGGTCTCCTTCGATGTCGACAGCAAGCTCCGGAGAATCGGCTAGAAAGAGATTCAACCGGTCCAGGCGCCTGCTGACATGACGGTAGAAGAAAAATACGAGAAGAAAAAATACAAAGGTTAAAATATTTCCCGGCTCCATGCGGGCAGCTTTCATTAAAGCCCAGGTAGTCAGAAAGCTCTCCAGAAGATGAAGGAGCAGGGTCTTGTTGGTTTTTGTGTTTGACATAGCAATCTCCAGTCTGTTATTCCCTTAAATACAAGCGCGATAAATTCCTCATAAGGATAGAGTAATAGATGGAAAAGTCTGTGTCAAGAAAGAGCTCGCAGGGATTCTTATGTAAATCTTAAGAATGGGGATAAATCTTGAAGTAGCCTTGTAGTTATGCTATAATGTTACAAAATTGTTAAAAACGAAAGGTTTACATAAAATGAAAAAGACGGAGAATAAAAACCACCGGAGCAAACAGAAGGAAAGAAGGGGAAAGGAAATTTCCTGGGAGGAAGAAGTAGATTATCTGGTGGAGGATTATGAGGATGCGGATGATGTAACAGATGACACTTTGGAATTCTTAAGCCTGGATGATGAAACTATCGAGAATTATCAGAGGGAGCAGGAAGCAAAGAAGAAAGCTTCTTCCGGACGAAAAGCCACCATCATCTACGAAGATGAGGAAGATGACGAATACGAAGACGAGTATGGGGATGATGATGGCGAGTACGAAGATGAGGATTACGAGGAGGAAGAGTACGAGTACGAAGATGAGGATTACGAGGAGGAAGAGTACGAGTACGAAGATGAGGATTACGAGGACGAAGAATACGAGTACGAAGATGAGGATTACGAGGACGAAGAATACGAGTACGAAGAGGATGACTATGAGGACGAAGAATACGAAGACGATGAGTACGAGCCGGAAACCTTTGGAGAGAAGTTCTCTCATTTTATCCGAAATATAAATGCCATGGACGCCCTCGTGGCAGGACTGGGAATCCTTGTCCTGGTGGGTGCCTGTGTGGCAGGTGGGCTGTATGCCAATGCCAAATCGGTGGAAAAGCAGGTGGAAGCCTTTGCCACAGTCGGTGAGCAGATGCAGGGTGTCTCCATCATTGGAGAGAGTGGTCTTCTTGCGGTATCGGAATCTGCCAGACTGGCAAATATGATTGCGATAGAAGAGGAAGAAGAACAGGAAGCAGAAGAAGAGGAAGAGGAAGATACAAAGAAGCTGGTAGAAGTTTCCCTGAATATTACTTCTATTCAGTCGGATATGAAGATTAAGTTTGTGAATAAGGCGACCGGCAAACTGATAGGTGGGGTTCCTTTTGAAGTAACAGTAACCGGTGCCAAGAATTTTGACTTAAAGGATGACGATAAGGATGGTGTCATTTACCAGACCGGAGTAGCGGCGGGAACTTATAATGTGACCATAAAACCTCTTACCGGAGAGAATGCACAGAACTACAAGCTGCCGGCATCGGCAAGCAGCGTGACGGTCAGTGACAAGATTGCCTACAAGAAAGTTGATGTCGTAGACGAAGTAAAAACAGAGGCAGAGGTTAATGTGGCAGCAGAGGATACCGCAGTACAGGATACCGTAGTGGAATCCACCCTGCAGGATACGGTGGAGTGGGTAGAGTCCACCAAGACTCCGATTGGTGGAGAAAAGGATACTTATAAAGCCGTTGATAAGAAAGAAATTACAGACCCATGGACGGTCAGCCGTGCATTTTATAAAATGGTAAGCAATGATACAAAACCGACAGTCAGTGGCAACGATAGCGGCAATACGGGAACCGGCGGCAGTGGCAGTGGAAACACCGGAACTGGAGGTAACACGGGAAGCAGCGGCAGTGACAGTGGCAATACCGGAACCGGAGGTAACACGGGAACGGGTGGCAGTGACAGTGGTAACACCGGAAATGGCGGCAACGCAGGAGGCAGTACAACACCGGTAACTAAAACGGATGCGAAGGTAACGATGAACGCGACTGCTTTAACCCTGAAAAAGGGGGATTCCTCCACACTTTCCATTACGGTAACCCCAACGGGCGCAGCTTCTTCTGTTAACTGGAGTACCAGCAATGCTTCGGTTGCTTCGGTCAGCAATGGAACGGTAAAGGCAGAAGGTGTGGGAACAGCAACGATTACAGCAGCCGTAACGGTTAACGGTTCCGATACGGTGAATGGGACAACACAGAATCTGACCTGTACCGTAACGGTTACAGAAACGAAACCAGTGTATACCAAGGTTACCATCAGTGGCACCGCAGAAGTAATGGTAGGAAAGACAGTTACCCTGACTGCCACAACAGACCCTGCCGGGGGAAAAGTGACCTGGAGCAGTGACAATGATAAGATAGCCAAGGTTGATGCAAGCGGTGTCGTAACCGGTGTAGCGGAAGGAACCGCCAATATTAAGGCAACCTGCGCCGATGCAGCTAACATTACGGCAACTTACAAGATTACAGTAAAGAAGTCAGCAGTGGACGGAACGACCAAGCTAAAGGATAAGAAAGGCAACCAGCTTTATTACAAAGACGGTGACGGCAACTATAAGGAAGCTACCTATGACGATTACAAGAAGTATGATACTTTCTATATCAAATCCACAGAAGCTTCCGAATACAAATATACCGGCTGGCAGACCATTGACGGAAGCGTTTATTTCTATAACAAAGACGGCAATTATGTAACCGGGGAGCAGGTTATCCAGGGAGCCAAATATAACTTTGGCAGTGACGGAAAGTTATCTTCCGGTTCCGGTTCCATGGGAATCGATGTGTCGAAATGGAATGGTTCCATTGACTGGAATGCGGTTAAGAATTCCGGTGTATCCTATGTTATTATCCGCTGCGGATACAGAGGCTCTTCGACCGGTGCGTTGATTGAGGATCCGAAATTCAAGAGCAATATCCAGGGAGCCAAGGCGGCCGGATTAAAGGTTGGTGTTTACTTCTTCAGCCAGGCAGTCAATGAGGTGGAAGCGGTAGAGGAAGCGTCTATGGCACTCAGCCTGGTAAAAGGCTATGGACTGAACTATCCGATTTTCCTGGATGTGGAATCCAGTGGGGGACGTGGTGACGGTATCGGAACAGATACCAGGACAGCAGTCTGCAAGGCGTTCTGCCAGACAGTCCAGAACTCCGGATATTCGGCAGGTATCTATGCCAACAAGACCTGGTTTAGCAGTTACATCAATACGTCCAGTCTGACCGGTTATAAAATCTGGCTGGCACAGTATGCGAGTGCGCCAAGTTACACAGCAACCCGTTATGATATGTGGCAGTATTCCTCCAAGGGAAAAGTCAGCGGTATCAGCGGCAATGTGGATATGAATATCAGCTACCTGAACTATTAGGCTTGCATTTATAAGTTGGCTGAATTATTATAAACTAAGGTATAAACTGGATTAGGATAAAGGAGAAAGTATGAGAACTTATTTAGTAACAGGGGGAGCAGGTTTTATTGGCTCTAACTACATTCACTATATGTTTAAGAAATATGACAACGATATCCGCATTATTAACGTAGATGTACTGACTTATGCGGGAAATCTGGAGAACCTGAAAGATATTGAGAACCGGGAGAATTATACTTTTGTTAAGGCAGATATCTGTGATAAGGAAGCTATTTCCAAAATCTTTGCCGAAAATGATATTGACAGAGTTGTTCATTTTGCAGCAGAAAGCCATGTAGACAGAAGCATTAAGAATCCGGAGGTTTTTGTACAGACCAATGTACTGGGAACTGCGGTCATGCTTAACTGTGCCAAGGCAGCCTGGGAGTTGCCCGATGGAAGCTTTCAGGAAGGTAAGAAATTCCTGCATGTATCCACGGATGAAGTATATGGTTCCCTGGAGGAAGATGGCGGTTATTTCTATGAGACAACTCCTTATGCACCGCACAGCCCTTATTCTGCCAGCAAGGCAAGCTCTGACATGCTGGTAAAGGCTTATATGGATACTTACAAATTCCCGGCAAATATTACGAACTGTTCCAACAACTATGGACCATATCAGTTCCCGGAGAAGCTGATTCCGCTGATTATCAACAATGCGTTACAGGGAAAGAAACTGCCGGTCTATGGCGATGGCAAGAATGTACGTGACTGGCTGTATGTGGAAGACCATGCCAAGGCAATTGATATGGTACAGGAGCAGGGCAGACTGTTCGAAACATACAATGTCGGCGGACATAATGAGAAACAGAACATTGAAATCATTAAAATTATTATTGAGACTTTACAGGAAATGCTGCCGGAGAACGACCCACGCAAGGCTCTTGTCAGGGAAGATTTGATTACTTACGTGGAAGACAGAAAAGGGCATGACAGAAGATATGCCATTGCTCCGGACAAGATTAAGGCAGAAATCGGCTGGGAGCCGGAAACGATGTTTAAAGAAGGAATCCGCCGTACCATCCAGTGGTTCTTTGAACATGAGGACTGGATGAAGAACGTAACAAGCGGCGATTACCAGAAATATTACGAAGATATGTATCAGACAAAATAGAGCACTGATGCAGAGAAGGGAAAGGTATTACCATGAAGGGAATTATACTTGCGGGTGGTTCCGGGACAAGACTGTACCCACTGACCAAGGCAATTTCAAAGCAGATTATGCCGGTGTATGATAAACCGATGATTTATTATCCGCTGTCCACACTGATGTTAGCCGGAATCCGGGATATTCTGATTATTTCTACACCAAGGGATCTTCCGGTATTCCAGGAATTATTTGGAACCGGGGAACAGCTTGGACTGCGGATGGAATATGCAATACAGGAAACGCCAAGAGGACTGGCAGATGCTTTTATTATCGGTGCGGATTTTATCGGTAATGATAGTGTGGCACTGGTGCTTGGAGATAATATTTTTTATGGACAGAGCTTTTCCAGGGTATTACGAGAGGTTGCTTCCCGGGAACAGGGAGCCACTATTTTCGGATATTATGTGCGTGACCCGAGAGAGTATGGTGTGGTAGAGTTTGATGAAAATGGTATGGCATTGTCTATTGAAGAAAAGCCGGAGCATCCTAAGAGCAACTATGCGGTACCGGGCTTATACTTCTATGATAATGACGTGGTGGAGATTGCAAAGAATGTGAAACCATCTGCCAGAGGGGAAATTGAAATTACCAGCATTAACAACGAGTACCTCAGAAGAGGAACTTTGCGTGTGGAAACACTGGGAAGAGGCTTTGCCTGGTTAGATACCGGCAACCATGATTCCCTGTTGGATGCAGCAGATTTCGTGGCAGCTTTTCAGAAGAGACAGGGACTTTATATTTCCTGTATTGAAGAGATTGCTTACAAGAGAGGATTTATTACCAAGGAGCAGTTACTTGCCCTGGCAGAGCCGCTGATGAAGACGGCTTATGGACAATATTTGGTAGAGGTAGCGAATGGGCTCTAAAAAGATGCGGAAGACTCTGCTTGGTATGCTGCTTGTATTTATTCTGTTGGTGGCGGTGCTTGCGCTTACCAACCTGGATAAGGTAAAGCAGAAGCTTGGTCTGGAAAGTGCAGACGCTATGGCAGAGATGGGAACAACGGAAGAGGATAATGCGAATGGTGGACAGATAGGACAAAATCTGTCTGCTTTTCTGCAAGATGAGACTTTTTTTGACCCGGAAGTACAATTTAAGAGTATAGAAAGTTATTCCGGTAAATCGGTTTCCATGGTAATGAGTTCGGTTTCCAAAGACCTGCGAATTATGATTGTGGACAGTCTGGGTGAGCTTGTTACAGGGGCACCATTTACAGTGACCTTGCAGGGAATGGGAAGTTATACGGACGAAGACGAGGATGGCATTATCTATATTGATAAGCTGAGAGCCGGGGAGTACAGTGTTTCACTGGAAGAACTGGAAGGGTATCGCGTCCCCAACACGATTATGACCATTCAGGTAAGAGATAAGATTGAGTATCGGGTACTGGATGATATAGAATATCTGATTCTGACAGAAGCGGACATCAATGCCAAACAGGAGGATACGGCAGTCAATGGGGCTGCAGAGGAAGCAGACGGCACAGAAAATACAGATTTGGAGTTTTCCAGAGGAAACGGCAAGCTGGGAATTGATGTGTCTAAGTGGAATGAGGAAATTGATTGGGAGAAGGTAAAGGATGCCGGTATAGAATATGCCATTATCCGATGTGGCTACCGGGGAGCATCCTCCGGGTCACTGGTAATCGACCCCAATTTTACAGAGAATATAGAGGGGGCTATTGCTGCGGACATTCCGGTTGGTGTGTATTTCTTTACCCAGGCGGTAACAGAGAGTGAAGCGGTAGAGGAAGCCAGCATGGTAATCCATCTTATCGAGGAGTATGATGTGGACTATCCGGTTTTCCTGGACAGTGAAAGTGCCGGTGGTAAAGGACGAGCCGATGATTTGAGCGTAGAACAGAGGACTACGGTTCATAATGCATTTTTGCAGACCATTGCGGCAGCAGGCTATGAAACCGGTGTGTATGGCTCCAGAAACTGGCTGGAAAAGCAGCTGGATATGGAACGGTTGTCGGATTATAATACCTGGCTGGCAGAATATACGGAGGCTCCTGGCTATCCGGAATATTACCATATCTGGCAGTATACTTCCAAGGGAACGGTGCCGGGAATCAGTACCAGGGTAGATTTGAATCTTTGTTATATGAAAATAGATACCTCTGTAAATCACGCCAGAAATGCGGAAGGATATTCCGGTGTGGTAAACGGAGACAGCGGGAATGTGCCTACCGGAAATGGGAATTAATGGGAAAACCGGCTGTGAAAGAGCGTAAAAACATACGCGGAAATGAGGATTAAAATGGGAAAAATAACAGTAGAAACATGTGAAATTGAAGGACTGAAGGTTATCACACCAACCGTATTCGGGGATGCCAGAGGTTATTTTATGGAAACTTATAATTATAACGATTATAAGGCAGCAGGCATCGACCAGATTTTCGTACAGGACAATCAGTCTTCTTCCACCAAAGGTGTTTTGCGGGGACTGCATTTTCAGATTAACTATCCCCAGGATAAGCTGGTAAGGGTTGTCAGCGGAGAGGTTTTTGATGTGGCAGTGGACTTGCGGAAAGGCTCTAAGACTTATGGACAGTGGCATGGAGTTGTCTTATCCGCAGAAAATAAGAAACAGTTCTTTATTCCCAAAGATTTTGCACATGGGTTCTTTGTATTGTCAGACTATGCAGAATTTGCCTATAAATGTACGGATTTCTATCATCCGAATGATGAGGGTGGTATTATCTGGAACGACCCGGAAATTGGCATAAAATGGCCGATACCTGAGGGTACAGAACTGAATATGTCTGAAAAAGATACGAAATGGGAAGGCATTAAGGCATTTACCGAAAAGTATCGTAAATAACAGGACAAAGGTTATAACCAATGAGTGAAAACAGAGTGGAAACAACAAATTCGACAGAGAAAAACAAACATCTTCCAAAGCCCGCAGCGATTCTTATTTTCTGGGGGCTTGGTTTGATTTTGGCGTATGTGCTGGTAAGGCATCACAATCCCCTGGCAGACCAGGTAACAGAACAGATGAAGAAGGTAAGCGGCTGTGTACTGATTGGCTTTACCTGCATTATTTTTACCATCTATTATGAGAGAATTGTGACGATTCCGGTGGAACTGTGGCAAAGCCGGAAGCTTATCTGGAAGCTTGCCAAAAACGATTTCAAGAAACGATATGCCGGCTCTTATCTTGGCATTATCTGGGCAATGGCTCAGCCGGTAGTAACCGTGCTGATGTACTGGGTTGTATTTGATAAGGTTTTTGATACGAGAAGTCAGTTGGTGGCAAGCGGGCTGGAGGTGCCATATGTACTCTATCTGACGGCGGGACTGGTGCCCTGGTTTTATTTTTCTGAGGCGATTACCCAGGGAACCATGGCATTGGTGGAATACGACTATCTGGTTAAGAAGGTCGTTTTTAACATCAGTATTCTGCCGATTATTAAAGTCATTGCGGCAACCTTTATCCATGCGTTTTTCGTGGTGGTGCTGCTGATTATCTCGATTGCTTACGGATACTATCCGAGCATCTATACGTTACAGATTATATATTACAGCTTCTGCCTGTTTTTACTGGTACTGGGCATGAGTTATCTGACCTGCGCCATTGTGGTATTTATCAGGGATTTACAGCAGGTCATAAACATTGCGTTGCAGATTGGTATGTGGGCAACACCGATTCTGTGGAATATTACCATGCTGCCGGATAACATCAAAACCTTATTTAAGTTAAATCCACTGGTATATATTGTGAATGGATATCGAAGTGCCATTTATGAAAAGGTGTGGTTCTGGGAGCATTTTTATTCCTCCACCTATTTTTGGATTTTTACAATCAGTATGTTCTGTATCGGCACACTGATTTTCCGGAGAATGAGAAGTCATTTTGCAGATGTCCTGTAACAAAGCAGTGCAGAAACCCGGTGGAGCGCAATTCGCATTGTCTCTGCCAGGCAGACTGCTGAAAAAGAGGATTAAAGGAAAAAGGCATGGATAACAGCATGGAAAACATTGCAATCGAAGTAAAAGAGGTAGAAAAAGTATATAAACTGTACGATAAGCCATCGGACCGTCTGAAAGAAGCTCTTGGTATCGGGCGTGGCAGGCACCATACGGAGCATCATGCCCTCAAAGGGGTCAGTATGACCATCAAAAAGGGCGAGTGTGTGGGGATTATCGGAACAAATGGTTCCGGAAAATCCACTATTCTTAAGATTATTACCGGTGTACTGAGTCCCACCAGGGGAAGTGTGATGGTCAATGGACGAATCTCAGCGCTGCTGGAGCTGGGTGCCGGTTTCAATATGGAATACAATGGTATAGAGAATATTTATCTGAATGGCACCATGATTGGCTTTACCAAGAAAGAGATTGATGAGAAGCTGGATGCCATTTTAGAGTTTGCAGATATTGGGGAGTATGTATATCAGCCCTGTAAGACCTATTCCAGTGGTATGTTCGTAAGACTTGCCTTTGCTGTGGCGATTAACATTGAGCCGGAAATCCTGATAGTGGATGAGGCACTTTCTGTAGGGGATGTGTTCTTTCAGGCAAAATGTTATCACAAGTTTGAAGAATTTAAGGAGATGGGAAAAACCATCGTATTTGTAAGTCATGATTTGAGCAGTATCAGCAAATATTGTGACAGGGTGATTCTGTTAAATCAGGGAACCAAGCTGGGGGAAGGTGCGCCCAAGCAGATGATTGATACCTATAAACAGGTACTGGTTGGTCAGTATGTGGCACCGGAGACAGAGGGAGAACGCCTGTTAGATGATGAACAGCTGCGCGAAATGGCAGCCAAAGGCGTTGATGGCAGTAAACATCCTGGACAAAACGGCAAGCAGAATGCTAATGTGGAAAATCCGGATTTACTGGAATATGGTTCTAAGAAGGCTGTGATTACCGAGTATTATATTACCGATGAAAAGGGCAGAAAAACATCTGCTATCTTAAAAGGCAGCTCTTTTGCCATACACATGAAGGTAAAAATGATGGAGCGGATTCAGGCACCTATTTTTGCATTTACCATTAAAAATGTAAGAGGTGTGGAAATCACGGGAACCAATACTATGTTTGAAAAGGCTTTTCTGGAATCTGTCGAAGAAGGGGAAGAGAAAATCATTACCTTTACCCAGAAAATGAACCTGCAGGGAGGCGATTACCTGCTGTCTTTGGGAGTTACCGGCTACGAAGACAATGATTTTACCGTATACCACAGGCTGTATGATGTGTTGAATGTAACGGTTATTTCAGACAAAGATACCGTAGGCTTTTATGATATGGATTCGGTTGTGGAAGTGCGATAGGAACCGCAGTCAGAAATAAGGATTAAGATAAGATGAGTGAGAAAAAGATGCAGCAAAATGACTCTCAGGAGCAGGAATATATCAGCCGGATAGGCAAAATCAAATTGAATCTGAAGCATTATCCGGGAGAGGATTTGTACTGCGATGGTGCCATAGAAGATGAACTGCTGGAGATTGCCAGAGATTATTCTACTGTGGAATTCCAGCGGATTATCGAAGAGAAGAAAAGCTGGCCGGTTCTTTATCATCTGTCTGCCCTGCGGGAAAATATCGTGGAGTGGCTTCCCATTGACAAAAAGATGAAAGTACTGGAGATTGGTGCCGGCTGTGGAGCCATTACCGGGGCTCTGGCAGCCAAGGCAGGAGAAGTTACCTGCATCGATTTATCGAAGAAACGAAGTATGATTAATGCTTATCGTCATGTGGACTGTGATAATGTCATGATTCATGTGGGAAATTTTCAGGATGTGGAACCGGATTTACCCTGTGATTATGACTATATCTGCCTGATTGGTGTTTTTGAATATGCCCAGGCATATATCCAGTCAGAGACACCCTACGAGGATTTCCTGAACATCATTAAGAAGCATGTCAAACCGCAGGGACATATTGTAATCGCTATCGAAAATAAATTTGGATTAAAGTATTGGGCTGGCTGTAAGGAAGACCATCTGGGAACCTATTTCAGTGGGTTGGAAGACTATCCGGATGGGGGCGTGGTAAGAACCTTTACGAAGGATGGGCTGCTTGCCATTGCAAGAAAATGTGGCTGCGAAGAGACCAGTATGTACTATCCTTACCCGGACTATAAATTCCCGACCAGTATTTATTCCGATGCATACTTACCGAAGGTAGGGGAATTATCTTCTAACCTACGGAATTTTGACAGGGAGCGCTTACAGTTATTTGACGAGAAGAAGGTATTTGACAGCATTATCCGGGAAAAACAGTTCCCGTTGTTTTCCAATTCTTATATGTTGGTATTAGGTCCGAAGCTTCCCATAGAGTATGTGAAGTATTCCAATGACCGGGCAGACGCATTCCGGATAAAAACTATATTGAAAGAAGATACAGCAGGGAAAAGGATAGAAAAACACCCGTTATCTGATGCAGCACAGAACCATATACGTAAGACTTATGAAGCGTATGCGAAGCTGGACGAAAGATACCGGGGCGGAGAACTATCTATCAACCGGTGTAAACTGGAGCAGAGTGGGCAGGAAGGTGCTTACCTGTCCCTGGAATATCTGACCGGAACCAGCCTGACAGAGCTGTTGGATGAAAAGCTGGAAAGTGGGGATTGGAAAGGCTTTCAGGCACTTTTTGAAGAGTATGTGCGGAAGATTTCCTACCGGGAAGAAGAACCGGTGGCAGACTATGATTTGATTTTTGCCAATATTCTGGTAAGTGCGGATAATACCTGGAATGTGATTGACTATGAGTGGACCTTCAATCGTCCCATAGAAACAAAGGAAATCGCGTTCCGTGCAGTATACTGTTACCTGTTGGAAAATGAAAAAAGAAACAAATTAAATCTTGATTTAATAACAGAGAAACTGGGAATTACCCAGGTAGATATGGAACAGTACCGGAAGCAGGAGATGGATTTCCAGAAATATGTAACCGGGAAATGCAAATCCATGGCAGAAATCCGGGAAGATATCGGGTATCCGGTGTATACAGTAGAGACTTTTATCGAAGGGCAGCTTGCTGCGGTAAAGAAAGACCGGGTACAGATTTACGAGGATACCGGCAAGGGATTCCGGGAAGAACAGTCCTTTTTCCTGGAGGAAAACGACGAGCAGGTACAGAGGATGGCAGATGGCAGTATGGAGCTGAATGTTCCGGTTGCCGGTGGCAGAAGTGCCTTGCGGATTGACCCTTGCAGTGATTATTGTATTGTTTCCATAAAGCAGCTTTTGTGGAATGGTGAAGCCGTGGCATGGAAAGGAAAACAGGTGCAGACCAACGGGACGAAGGTAGGCAGGCAGACTTATGTGTTCGCTACAAAGGACCCCAATATCACGGTATCGTTACTGGGCAGAAAGAATGAACAGACGAACCTGCTGCAGGTGTCCCTGGAAGTGACCCGTCTGCCGGAAGAGACCGCAAAACGGATGCAGAAGAGAGGATTATTCTAGGATATGGGTGAGCAGCAGAACCAATATAGCTGGGCTGCCTATTATGAGGAAGCCTGTGCGAGACAAAAGGCACACAACCGGATGGAGGCAGCCAGACTGGCAGAGGCAGAAGCCAGGCATGAAGATTTGATGGTGCGGGTTAACCGTATCTGTGGGAATCCTTTCTGGAAGCTGTCAGCACCTTTTCGGAAGCTTTATCACGGAAGAAAGACGACCGGAGGACATCCGGTTAAGACAGACAGGAGTTCTGAGGAGAATCCCTGTCTTATGTATTATAAGGAAGAAATCGCAAGACAGAGTAATCCTTATCTGCAATGGATTGCCTGGAACGAGCCGGATGCTAAGGAAAAAGAGGGCATTTCTACGCAAGGGGACAGCCGGATTTGGCAGATTGCCATTCCGGAAACGGATATTTGCCTGTATGGCTATGGAGAGGGAATGTTGTCTCCGGATACTTTTCAGACAGTAGCTGCCTGGTTTGAGGCAAATCCGGACTGTCAGGCAGCCTATATGGATGAGGATTCTTATGAGGAAAGTCTGGAGAACCGTAAGAATCCCTGGTTTAAACCATGCTATTCGCCGGATACGCTGTTAGCCTTTAACTATTTCGGGCATGTGATGGCTGTGAAAGGCAAGCCGGAAGCCTGCAGGAGGTTGGACGGAGACAGCTGGAACAGCAAAGAAAGCAAGAAAAAGGATAACGAAAGCGGAAATGGAACAGAGCAGGAACATTCCGTGGAAACCAGATTTTATGACTTCTGTCTCCGGGTGGAAGAACAGAGTGGGAAAATCGGGCACATCGAAGCTGTTTTATTTCATAACAAGCGTAATTTATATGAGAACACATTGCCTGGAGCCGGGAAAGCAGGAATCTGGTGTCGGCAGGAGGCTCTCGCCAGAAGAGGCATTGCGGCAACCTTCGCGCTGGGTGCAGACCCGGACATTTACCATGTAGTGTATGAAACCCGGGCAGAAAAGCAGCCATTGGTGTCGGTTATTATTCCATCGAAAGACCATCCGGACGTTTTAAAGCAGTGTCTTACTACTTTTATCGGGAAGACGGACTATCCCCATGTGGAATTTATTATCGTAGATAACGGAAGTGAGCCGGAGAACCGCCGGAAAATCGAAGCGTTTCTGGCACAACAGCCCCGAAAGACTACGTATCTGTATGAGCCGATGTCCTTTAACTTTTCCAGGATGTGTAATCTGGGGGCGGCAAAGGCACAGGGCGAATTGCTGCTGCTGCTAAATGATGATATTGAAATTATAGAGAAAAGCTGGCTGGCGCGTATGGCAGGGCAGGCAATACAGCCTGCCACAGGGGCAGTAGGAGCCAAGCTGTGGTACGCCGGTACGGAACAGATTCAACATACGGGCATTACCAATCTGTGGATAGGTCCATCCCACAAGCTGATTACCTTTCCGGATGACCAGGATTATTATTACGGACATAATCGTGTTACCTACGATATGATTGGCGTAACGGCAGCCTGCCTGCTGGTTACCAAAGAGAAGTATGAACAGGTGGGCGGCATGGACGAATCCATGGCAGTTGCCTACAATGACGTAGATTTCTGCTTCAAGTTAGTGGAGAAGGGGTATTACAATGTGCTGCGGAATGATGCCGTGCTGTATCATCACGAATCTTTAAGCCGCGGTCTGGATGAGCAGGATGACGGAAAATGGGAACGTCTGCTGCAGGAAAAGGAGAACCTGTACGGCAAACATGACTGGTTAAAGGGATTTGACCCCTTTTACCATAAAGCGTTGATTGATAATGCTTCGGACTATAGCTGCAATTATAAGTTCCCCTATGAAGAGCATCTGCTGACAGAAAAAACGGACAGTTTTTCCGGGGACTTCTTACAGGGTGCCAAAGAGCAGCTGCTACAGCTGACGGTCGACCGGGCAGAGAAACAGCACAAGATTCACCGGGAAGAGCCGGATATTTTGTGGATAATGGGCTGGAGTTATCTTCCAGGAGTGGATAATGCCACCTATAAAAGACAGATTTTGCTGAAAAGAGCCGATGGCAATGGTTACCGGGCAGTACCGGCAGACTGGCACCGGAAGGATGTGGAGGCTATTTTACCGGGGGAGACCCACATCGGGCTTGCGGGATTTGTCTTACGGCTGTTAAAGACGGATATTGCGCCGGGCGAGTATCAAATCGGTATGTTGTGCACTGAAGAACGGGCAGGAGGACAGAAGCTTCTTGCCTGGTCTGATAAAAAAATCATAGTCTGAGAACTGCCGGGATAAGACAGGGACAATGGACGATGGAAGGATAGAAAGCAGTATGGACAGGGAACAGAAGGAACAACAGCAGATGACAGAGGAAGAGGCATTACAGTTTTACCGGGATGCCTATGAGCGGGAAAAGAAAAAGAGTCATGTACTGGCAGGAAAACTGGCAGATGCAGAGAATAAAAACAGCGAACTGGAAGGAAAGCTGAACCGGATAAAGGGCAGCGTTTTCTGGCGGATGTCAAAGCCGCTGCGGGATGCGATTCACTGGATGCAGCGTACCAGGGAAAGACTGGGGTATTATGGAAGCATTAAGGGAATTGCCCGGAAGATAAATGCCAAGATGATTGAGAAAAAGGCACGTACCCAGCATGGTACGGCAAGCTTTCCCGATGCGCAGGAGGCGGCAAGACAGCGGGATACCAGGTTTGCCCGGGATATTAAATTCAGCATTCTGGTACCTCTTTACAATACCCCGGAGAAATTCTTGCGGCAGGCAATCGATTCCGTGCTTGCCCAGACCTACCAGAACTGGGAATTGTGTCTGGCAGATGGTTCCGATGGGGCACATGCGGAGGTAGGGCGTATCTGCCAGGAGTATGCAGCGAAGGACAGTCGTATCCTTTATGAGAAGCTGGCAAAGAACGAGGGCATTTCCGGGAATACCAATGCCTGTCTGGGAATGGCAACCGGAGACTATATTGCGCTGTTTGACCATGATGACGTGCTGCACCCCAGTGTTTTATATGAATACATGAAAGTCATCTGTGAAAAGGGTGCAGATTATATTTACTGTGACGAAACGACCTTTAAGGGCAATAAGACCATAGACGATATGATTACCTTGCATTTTAAGCCGGATTATGCACCGGACAATCTGCGGGCAAACAATTATATCTGCCATTTCAGTGCCTTTGACAGGCATCTTCTGGAGGGAACCGAGCTGTTCCGTTCCCAGTTTGACGGCAGCCAGGACCATGATATGATTCTGCGCTTAACCTCCCGGGCAAAGTGCGTGGTGCATGTACCAAAGCTTCTGTATTACTGGCGTTCCCATGCAGGCAGTGTGGCTTCGGATATCAATGCCAAAAGCTATGCCATTGAGGCGGCAAAGGGTGCCGTGGCAGCCCATTTACGGGAACAGGGGTTTGAAAACTTTGAGATTACTTCCACCAAGGCGTTTGAGACGATTTTCCGAATCAAATATGAGATTCAGGGCAATCCGAAGATTTCCATTGTGATTCCGAACAAAGACCATCTGGAAGACCTGCAAAGATGCATCACTTCCATTCTGGAGAAGAGTACCTATGATAATTATGAGATTATCGTGGTGGAAAATAACAGCATAACACCGGAAATTTTTGCATATTATGAAAAGATACAGGAAAATCCGGCTATCAAAGTCATTACTTACGAAGGAGAATTTAACTATTCCAAAATCAACAATCTGGGGGTAAAACATACAACCGGGGACTATATTCTTCTGTTAAATAATGATACCCAGGTCATTACCCTGGACTGGATGGAAGAATTGCTTATGTACGCACAGCGTAAAGATGTAGGGGCGGTAGGAGCCAAGCTGTATTATGAGGACAAGACCATCCAGCATGCGGGCGTGGTGCTGGGACTGGGGGCGCACAGAACCGCAGGGCACAGCCATTATCGTGTCAGCAGCAATAATCTTGGCTACATGGGCAGATTATGCTATGCCCAGAATGTGATGGCGGTAACCGGGGCATGCCTGATGATACGGAAATCCCTGTTTGAACAACTGGGTGGTCTGGATGAGAGCTTCCGGGTATCTTTAAATGATGTGGATTTGTGCATCCGTGCCTGGAAAGCCGGATATGTGAATGTGTTTACGCCTTTTGCGGAACTTTATCATTATGAGTCCATTTCCAGAGGACTGGATGATAAAGGGGAGAAGGCAGAACGCTACAATCAGGAATCTGAGGCATTCCGCGCGAAGTGGAAAGAGCTGTTAGACCGGGGCGACCCTTACTACAATCCAAACTTTTCCTTAGACAGAAGTGACTTTGCGTTACGATATGAATAAAGAGGTTTACGAGTGAAAAGGGATTGTGGTAAAATAAGCATGCGCAAAAGTGCAAATGGAAATGGAGGTAAGAACATGAATTACAAGGAGCAATATGATTTTTGGCTGAAGGATTCTTATTTTGATGATGCAACCAAGAAGGAACTTCAGGCAATCGAAAACGATGAGAAAGAGATTGAAGATCGTTTTTATAAGGACTTAGCATTTGGTACAGGCGGGCTTCGTGGTGTAATCGGTGCCGGTACAAACCGTATGAACATCTATACTGTTCGTAAGGCAACACAGGGTCTTGCCAATTATATAAAGAAACAGGGCGGCGAGGAAAAGGGTGTTGCAATCGCATACGATTCCAGAAGAATGTCCCCTGAATTTGCAGACGAAGCAGCACTTTGCCTGGCTGCAAATGGTATTAAGGCTTACGTATTTGATGCATTAAGACCAACACCGGAATTATCCTTTGCGTTACGTGAATTAGGCTGTATTTCCGGAATTGTTATTACAGCAAGCCATAATCCACCGGAATATAATGGTTACAAGTGCTACTGGGAAGATGGTGCACAGGTTACTGCTCCGAAAGATAAAGAGATTATTACCGAAGTAAATAACGTAACAGATTACCATACTGTAAAAACAATGGATAAGGAAGAAGCTAAGAAAGCAGGACTTTACATTGTAATCGGTAAGGAAATCGACGACAGATATATGGAAGAGTTAAAGAAACAGATTATCCATCCGGAAATCATCAAAGAGATGGCAGAAGATTTCAAGATTGTATACTCTCCATTCAATGGAACGGGAAATGTACCGGTCAGAAGAATTCTTTCCGAGCTGGGCTTTCAGAATGTATATGTAGTACCAGAGCAGGAGATGCCGGATCCGAACTTCACTACCTTAGAGTATCCGAATCCGGAAGACCCGAAAGCATTTACCCTTGCACTGAAGCTTGCAAAAGAGAAAAATGCAGACATCGTTCTGGCAACAGACCCTGATGCAGACAGACTGGGTATCTATGCCCTGGATACCAAATCCGGCGAATATGTTCCTTTCACAGGAAATATGTCCGGTATGCTGATTGCAGAATACATTTTAAGAGAGAGAACAGCAGAAGGCACAATGCCGGAGAATCCTGCCCTGGTTACTACCATTGTAACAACGAATATGGCAAGAGCCATTGCAGAAGATTACAAAGTAAGATTCATCGAAGTCCTGACTGGCTTCAAATACATCGGTGAGCAGATTAAATTCTTCGAGCAGAGTGGCTCCAACCACTATGTATTCGGTCTGGAAGAAAGCTATGGCTGTCTGGCAGGAACCCATGCAAGAGACAAGGATGCGGTGGTAGCCGTTATGTGTCTGTGTGAAATGGCTGCATGGTGCAAGAAGCATGGCAAAACTGTATGGGACCAGATGATTACCTTGTATGAGAAATATGGTTACTTCAAGGAAAGCCAGTATGCCATTACCATGAAAGGTATTGACGGAGCAAAACAGATTGAAGAAATCATGAATAAATTAAGAAGCAATCCACCAAAGAATTTTGGCGAATTACAGGTAAAAGAGTTCAGAGATTATGCAACCGGCAAAACGGTTAATCTGGAAACAGGAGCAGAAGGAAAGACCGGACTTCCAGAGTCTAATGTCCTTTACTTCGACTTAAGCAATGACTCCTGGTGCTGTGCCCGTCCATCCGGTACAGAACCTAAGATTAAGTTCTACATGGGTGTGAAAGGTACAAGCCTTGAGGATGCAGAAGTGAAGTTAAATCAACTGACAGAGGATTTGAAAGCATATCTGTAAGAAAAATAAGAAATCGCCCTGCGGTGAGCAGGGCGATTTTCCTATAGAATAGGAATTCTTCTAAAAAATCTTATTCTGGGAAAAATCTTATTCTGGGAAAAATCATACGATAGAAAAAATTATGACAGAAAAGAAATGGTAATAAAAAAGAGGTGCATGGCAATGAGTCGAAAAAATCTGAAAATGAGCAATGTGAGAAAAACCATTAATTATCTGAAAAAGAACGGCATCCGCCATGCCTGTTATGCCGTCCGGGAACGAATCGAGGAAGAAAGAAAAGATACCTACACTTACACGGAACCACAGCCGGCAGAACTGCTGCGACAGCGCAAAGAGACAGAGGAGTATCCTTATCTGTTCAGTATTGTGGTGCCGGCTTATCATACCAAAGAGGAATTTTTACGGGAAATGATAGAGTCTGTACGCAGACAAAGTTACCAGAAATGGGAACTGATACTGGCAGATGCCAGCCAGGAAGACCAGGTAGGCAGGATAGTCAAAGAAATAACACAGAAAACAGGCGATATTCGCATTAAATACAGAAAACTGAATGAAAATAAGGGGATTTCCGGGAATACCAATGCAGGCATAGCTCTGGCAGCCGGAGATTACATTGCCCTGTTGGACCATGATGATGTCCTGGCACCGGATGCCCTCTACTATATGGCGATGGTATTACAGCAGGCAAAGGAAAAGGGGATAAGCCCTTACCTTATTTATACCGATGAAGATAAACTGGAAAACAGTACCGGGTTGTATAACAGCCCACATCAAAAAGAAAACTTTAATTTGGATTTAATTTTATCCAACAATTATATCTGTCATTTCATGGCGGTGGAAGCAGGATTGATGAAACAGCTGCTTCTGCGCAAAGCTTATGATGGTGCGCAGGACTATGACCTGGTACTCCGGGTAGTAGCAGAGGGGCTGAAAGAGGGACATCCGGCTGCTTTAGAGAACCGGATACTCCATGTTCCGAGAATCCTGTATCACTGGCGTTGCCATGCAGACTCCACGGCAGAGAATACTGCCAGCAAAGCTTATGCCTATGAGGCAGGAAAAGCTGCGCTGGAGGATTTCTGCCAGCACCAGGGGTGGCGTGTGACGGTTTGCCACAGTCTGCATCTGGGCTTTTACCAGATTGCTTATGAACCGGATATGTTTTCGGTACGGGCAGATGTCGGTATTGTAGGAGGCAGAATCCTGGACAGACAGGGCAGAATCTGTGCAGGGGCTTACGACCAGGACGGAAAGTGCCTGTATGAAGGGCTGCCCGGACATTACAGTGGTGGTTCTACCCACCGGGCAGTGTTAAAACAGGACTGCCCTGTTGTAGACATCCGTTGTATGCAGGTGCGCCCGGCATTGCGGGAAATCTACGAGGAAATAATCGGACTACCTTATCAGGAGCGGGAGTTAAAGATACGGGAAAATGGGAAAAGCTGTGTGACGGCAATCGCAGATGTCAGAGCCTTAAGCTGCGATGAAGCGGGATATCGTAAATTGAGCAGGGAACTTTGCCGTGCCGTCCGGGAAAAAGGCTATCGTATTGTATGGAACCCGGAAATTACGATGAAGTGGGGGAAACAGGAATGAAAGAGGAAATCCGTTCTACCATCATTATCCCCAACTATAACGGTATCCGGTTTCTGAACACCTGTCTGGACGCTTTAAAAGAGGAACCGGCACATATCCTGTTGGTGGATAATGGCTCCACCGATGGAAGTACAGAGCTGGTGCGGATACAGTATCCGGAAGTGGAACTGTTGTCGCTGGAAAAAAACTATGGATTCTGCGGAGCCGTGAACCGTGGCATAGAACACAGTAAGACAACGTATGTTATTTTATTGAACAACGATACCCGGGTGCAGCCGGGCTTCGTGCGGGCACTGGAACAGGCACTGAATCAGGATGACCGGGTCTTTTCCGGCAGTGCCCAGATGCGCAATCTTCAGAAACCGGAGTGGATAGACGATACCGGGGATTATTACTGTGCCCTGGGTTGGGCATTTACCCTGGGAAAAGACAAGCCTGTGGAGAACTACCAGCAGCCGCGAAATATCTTTGCGGCCTGTGGCGGTGCTTCTATTTTCCGCAGAAGTCTGTTGAAAGAGACCGGTCTTCTGGATGAAAACCATTTTGCCTATCTGGAGGACATTGATTTAGGATACCGGGCGAGAATTGCAGGCTACCGGAATGTGTATGTGCCTGGGGCAGTGGTATTTCATGCAGGAAGTGGGACTACCGGCACGAGACATAATAAATTTAAAGTAGATTTAAGTTCCAGAAATAATGTTTATCTGGTTTACAAAAATATGCCCTGGTTCCAGATACTTCTCAATCTGCCTTTTTTGCTGCTGGGCTATTTCGTGAAGATACTGTTCTTTGCCAGAAAAGGACTGGCAGGAACTTATGTAAAGGGACTGGGAAAAGGAATCCGATTGAGCTTGTCTGCAAAAGGAAGGGCAAACAGGGTGGCATTCCGGTGGAAGAATCTTCCACATTATGGAAGAATCCAGCTGGAGCTGTGGCGGAATCTGTTATACTGCATTAGGGCATAATAACACAAGAACCATGCAAAATAAGTTGTACTTTTGTGAATAATATTGTAAAATAATTACGATTCTATGAAGTGGGATAACAGAGAATGGTTATCTGCTTACGACTTTAGAAAATAAGTATGCTTACGCAGAAATAAGCATAGAGGCATAAAATGATTAAAGACAACCAAAAATATTTCAATAGGCTGCACGTTGTGCTGGATGCTATTGTCGTTGCCGTGTCCTATATGCTGGCATGGTATTTGAAGTTTGCCAGTCCATTTTCCAACATCGACAAAACGGTCGGTGTTCTTTCTATGGGCACATATTTTAACATGCTTTATGTTATTGTGCCTGGCTATCTGGTTTTATATTATTGTTTCAATCTCTATACGCCAAAACGGGCGACCGTGCACAAATACGAAATCATTAATATTATACAGGCAAATACAGTAGGACTGATTCTCCTGATGGCTGGCTGGTATATGATTTCCCAGATTCACTTTTCCCGTTCCATGATGGGTATGTTCTACCTGATTAATATTGTGCTGACAACCCTTGGGCGTTCTCTGATTCGTGTCCTGTTACAGTATTTCCGGGAAAAAGGTTATAATTTAAAGTATATTCTACTGGTGGGGTATTCCCGTGCAGCAGAGGAGTATATTAACCGAATCAACGCCAATCCCCAGTGGGGCTATGTGGTGCGTGGTATTCTGGATGACAGTGTACCAAGCGGTACGCTTTATAAGGGTGTTAAAGTGTTAGGCTCTATCGAAAACCTGCTTTACATTCTGCCGGAGAACAAGCTGGACGAAATTGCCATTACCCTGTCGTTGAAGGACTATGACCATCTGGAACACATTGTGGATTTGTGTGAGAAATCCGGTGTACATACGAAGTTTATCCCGGATTATAACAGTCTGTTCCCGAGCAGACCATATACAGAAGACCTGATGGGCCTGCCGGTGGTCAATATCCGGTATGTGCCACTGACGAATACCTTGAACTGGTATGCGAAGCGGCTGGTGGATATAGTGACAGCTATTGTAGGACTGGTAGTAGCGTCCCCGATTATGCTGTGTGCTGCCATTGCAATTAAATCGACCTCAAAGGGACCGGTTATATTTAAACAGGAAAGAATCGGGCTGCATAATAAGCCATTCCGGATGTATAAATTCCGCACCATGGAGGTTCAGAAACCATCGGCAGAAAAGGCAGGCTGGACGACCAAAGATGACCCTCGTGTCACAAAAGTCGGCAAGCTGTTACGGAGGACAAGCATAGATGAACTGCCACAGCTTTTTAATATTTTAAAAGGGGACATGAGTATCGTAGGACCAAGACCGGAACGACCACAGTTCGTGGAGAAGTTTAAGGAAGAGATTCCAAGATATATGGTAAAACATCAGGTCCGACCGGGACTTACCGGCTGGGCACAGGTCAATGGATACCGGGGGGATACTTCGATTAAAAAGAGAATCGAATACGATATTTTCTACATTGAGAACTGGACCATGTCCTTTGATATTAAAATCATGCTGCTTACGATTTTTAAAGGATTTATCAATAAAAACGCCTATTAGTGAGATACTATTTAAAAGGAAATAAAAGTTAAGATTTCTTAAAGAAACAGGTTGCAGGTTGCAATTATACGAAGATGTAGTATAATCATAGAATGGTCTACGCTCTTCAGGGCAGGACCGCTGAACAGTAGAATATGATATAAAATAAGTAACGTAAGAAGAAACGTTACGATATTAAGGGAGTACGACGTATGGCTAAGTATTATGAAGATGCGTATGATGAAGAAGTAAGACCGAGAAAAAAATCTTCTTCAGGCAGCACAAAATCAGGAAGCAGACCATCCGGCAGTAAATCATCCGGCAGTAAATCATCTGGAAGCAGACCATCTGGGCATAAGTCCACGGGAAGCAAGTCTTCCGGAAGGAAACCTTCCGGCAATGGCAGGAAACCATCCGGGAAGAAGATGAGCAGGAAAGCGCAGGCGCAGAAGAAGCGGAGAAGAATTATTCTTTTTATTATAGAGATTATTATTCTGGTTATTGCAGTGGTAGTATTATATGGTGTCCTGTCAGGAACCAAGAGTGGAAAGGTGGATTTGAAGGAAGAGTCCATTATCATCAATGACACGGTAAAAGAGGCAGAAGAGACCACCATGAAAGGATACCGGAACATTGCCTTGTTCGGTGTTGACTCTACAACTGGTGCCTTAACCAAGAATACCCGAAGCGATACCATTATGATTGCTTCGATTAATCAGGATACCGGTGAGTGTAAACTGGTTTCCGTATATCGTGATACTTATCTGAATCTGGGAAATGATTCTTATAATAAGTGTAATGCAGCCTATGCGAAGGGCGGTCCGGAGCAGGCTATCAATATGTTAAATATGAATCTGGATATGAACATTACCGATTTTGTTACGGTCGGATTTGCAGGACTGGCCGATACGATTGATGCATTAGGCGGTGTTTATATCGACGTGGATGATGCAGAAATCAATCACCTGAACAACTACCAGCTGTGTATTGCAGATGACCTGAAACGTTCCTATACACCGGTTACCAGTACCGGTTACCAGCTGTTAGATGGTTTACAGGCGACCGGATACTGCCGTATCCGTTATACTGCTGGTGATGACTTTAAGAGGGCAGAAAGACAGCGTGAAGTATTAAGTGCGGTGGCAGACCAGGCAAAGAAAGCTTCTCTGCCGAAGCTGACAGAGACAGCCAACGCAGTATTCAGTGAGGTATATACTTCCCTGGATTTATCTGAAATTATTGATATGCTTGGAAATGTGAGCAATTATTATATTTCCGATACAGCTGGTTTCCCACAGGAAACTGACCGCGCAACAGGAACTATTGGTTCTAAGGGGTCTTGTGTTGTTCCGACTTCTCTGGAAGAGAATGTTAAGTGGTTACATCAGTTCCTCTTTGATGATGTTAATTATGAGCCTTCAGAGACTGTAAAAGAATGCAGCGATGAGATTTATGCTGAAACCAATGGATATCTTCATTAAAAAAAGCGAAGGGGCTTGTTCTACAGGCCCCTTATTTTGTGTATAATTAGGATGCAACGGAGGAAAGAATGTGGATAAGGTAGATGTCATTATCCCCGTCTATAAGCCTGATGATAAATTTATAGAACTGATTGATCGATTGGAGCACCAGAGTATTGCCATCAATCAGATTATCATCATGAATACGGAGCAGAAATATTATGACAGGCTGGTCTATGGCAATCCGGCGATTAAGAACTATCATAATATTCAGGTAAAACATATTTCTAAAAGAGAATTTAATCATGGCAGAACGAGAAACCGGGGGGTGAAACATTCGGATGCTTCTTATTTTATCATGATGACTCAGGATGCCGTACCGGCAGATGAGTATCTGGTGGAGAAGCTGCTGTCAAAATTACAGGATAGTAGAGTGGCGGTGGCTTATGCAAGACAGCTTGCCAGTCCGGAAAGCGGGCTGGTGGAGCAGTATACGAGAAGCTTCAACTATCCGGAGCAATCGATGGTAAAGACACGGCAGGATTTACCGGCACTGGGCATCAAGACATTTTTCTGTTCCAATGTGTGTGCCGCATATAACCGGCAGATTTTTGATGGATTAGGTGGTTTTATCAAACATACCATTTTTAATGAAGATATGCTTTATGCAGCAAAGGCAGTAGAAGCAGGCTATGGAATTGCTTATGTGGCAGAAGCAAAGGTATTTCATTCTCATAATTATACGAATACCGAACAGTTTCATCGTAATTTTGATTTAGGGGTTTCTCAGGCTGACCATCCGGAGGTGTTTGCGAAATATCCATCAGAATCGGAAGGAATGCGGCTGGTAAAACAGACAGTCCGTTATTTAAAAGAACAAAAGCAACGAAAACTGATTCCCCATGTCATTTGCCAGAGTGGATTTAAGTATATGGGCTATCTGTTGGGAAAAAACTACCGGAAGTTACCAAGAAGACTGGCTATCCGGTTATCTTCCAATCAGGAATACTGGCGGCAGGATAGTTTGAAAAAGGACAGCAGAAAAATTGACCCTGCCAGGGGATATGGACGTTCAGAACAGGAATCATAGGAGGATAAGAGTATGTGTGGAATTGTAGGATATATTGGAACAAAACAGGCAGCACCCATTATTTTGGATGGTCTGTCCAAGTTAGAATATCGTGGATATGATTCTGCCGGTATGGCGATTTATGATGGACAGAAAATAAATATTACCAAATCGGTGGGAAGATTGAAAGTGTTAGAGAATATGACCCGTGGTGGCGAGACCATGCCGGGAACTTCGGGTATCGGTCATACGAGATGGGCAACCCATGGGGTACCAAGTAACGTGAATGCCCATCCGCATTTTAATAAAGATGAGACTATTACAGTGGTACATAATGGTATTATTGAGAATTATATCCAGCTTCGTCAGAAAATGATATCCAAGGGCTATAAGTTCGTGTCAGAAACGGATACGGAGGTGCTGGCACATTTGCTGGATTATTATTATAAGGGAAATCCGCTGGAGGCCATTACCAAGGTATTGCATCGTGTAGAGGGCTCCTATGCACTGGGAATTATGTTTGCAGACTGTCCTGACCAGATTTTTGCAGCCAGAAAGGATTCTCCGTTAATCGTAGGACAGAGTGAAGAAGGATGCTTTATTGCATCGGATGTACCGGCAATCCTGAAATATACCAGAAAAGTATACTATGTGGACAATCAGGAAGTGGTACGGTTACATGCAGACCACATGCACTTCTATACCGTAGATGAAGAAGAGATTACCAAAGAGCCGGTTACCATTGAGTGGGATGCCAATGCGGCAGAGAAGGCAGGCTATGAGCATTTCATGTTAAAAGAAATGTATGAGCAGCCGAAAACGGTAACCGACACGCTGTTGCCGCGTATCAAAGGTAACGACATCGTCATTGATGAGTTAAATATGACAGATGATGAGCTGCGTGCAGTGAAGAAGATTCATATTGTAGCCTGTGGTTCTGCTTACCATGCCGGTGTAACCGGTAAATATGTCATTGAGGGTCTGGCACGTGTGCCGGTAGAAGTAGACCTGGCATCGGAATTCCGTTATCGTAATCCGATTCTGGAAGAGGGTGCCATGGTAGTGGTTATCAGCCAGTCCGGTGAGACAGCAGATACGCTGGCTGCTTTAAGGGAATCCAAAGCCCGCGGTTTTAAAGTGCTTGGTATCGTCAACGTGGTAGGAAGCTCCATTGCCAGAGAGGCTGACAATGTACTTTATACCTGGGCAGGTCCTGAAATTGCTGTAGCAACCACGAAAGCTTACAGTGCTCAGCTGATTGCCTTATACTTACTGGCAATGAAACTGGGAAGAGTCAAAGGCAAGATTGCGGATAATGAATTTGAAGCCATGATAAATGATTTGAAGTGTCTGCCTGACCAGATAGAGTTACTGTTAAATAATAAACTGAAGATTCAGAAATTTGCTAACCGTTATGTGGGAGCAAAAGATGTTTTCTTCATCGGAAGAGGTATCGATTATGCGATTTCCCTGGAAGGTTCTCTGAAATTAAAAGAGATTTCCTATATTCATTCTGAGGCTTATGCGGCAGGTGAATTAAAGCACGGCACCATTTCCCTGATTGAAGAAGGAACGCTGGTAGCAGCTGTATCCACACAGCCGGATTTGTATGCCAAGACAATCAGCAATATGGTAGAGGTAAAAGCAAGAGGTGCGTTTGTACTGGCAGTTACCTGCGAGGAGAATAAGGAGATTGAAAAGGCTGCCGATTATGTTATTTATATTCCGGAAACCCATCCTTACTTTGCAAACTCCCTGGCTATCATTCCGCTCCAGTTATTTGGTTATTATGTATCCGTTGGTAAGGGCTGTGATGTGGATAAACCGAGAAACCTTGCAAAATCCGTTACGGTAGAATAAAGACTCCTGAAAAGGGAAAGTTTTCCGGAAGAATGGGAATGTGCTCCGGAAAAATGGAAAAGTTTTCCGAAAGAATAGAAAAGGTTTCCTGAAATAATGGGAAAGTTTTCCGGAAGAATGGAAAATGGCAAAGGAATAAAGGAAAAAGAAGAGGAGCAGATGTTCTATACAAAAGGATGTCTGCTCTTTCTGTTATGGCGATGAGAAAAATGCACTTACCGGAAAACAAAGAAAATAAAAAACACAATTTTGATATTTTTCTGTCACACTTTGAACACAATTAGAAGATATACTGACCCCATAGTAAAGAAAAAAGAGCATTTGACCACTGGATGATTTCATCCAGCTCAGATACAAAAAGAAGCAGAAGGGAGTAATGGATATGTACGACAACAATTATCCAAACGATTATTATAACAATCATGCAGGCAATACCAATGGCACCGTAGGTGCGAATGGTACTCCTGCTAATCAGGGAGGACAGTTCTCCTCTGCGGCACAGAATACCGCACAGAGCACAAATAGTGCAAACACTAATGCCCAAGGCAGTGTGACAGGAAATACCCAGCAGAATGGTTCTGCTGCAGGAACCGGTTATGGAGCTTATCATAACCCTTATCAGAATACTTACCAGAACAGCTATCAGAACCAGGCTTATGGGCGCAGTACCGCTTACGGCAGTGGGACCGGCAGTTACCAGTATGGTAATACCTATCCCAATGATTATACACAGATGAGCCGGAAAAAGCAGAAGAAACAGAGAGAAAAGAAGGAAAGAACAGGAGCACCTTACTGGAAGAAAGCCATTGCGGCTGCATCCCTTGGTATTTTTTTTGGTGTCTTTGCGGGACTGGGCTTTTATGTAGTGCAGAATGTATCCGGTCCGGATAAGACAACAGAAGTCAGTGAGGCAACAGAAGCAGTATCGGATGCAGCACAGAGTGTGACCGAAACCGCACAGAGCAGCAGCCAGACCACATTAAACCAGAGCGTCACAACTGTTACCTCAGATGTTTCCGATATGGTAAGCAATGTAATGCCATCCATTGTATCCATTACCAATCATTATACAGAGACCATGTCCTATTTTGGACAGGCAATGACCAATGAGGCAGATGCTAGTGGTTCCGGTATCATTGTAGGACAGAATGACACAGAGCTGTTAATCGTAACCAACTACCATGTGGTAGAAGGTGCGGATTCCTTAAAGGTACAGTTTAACGAAGGCAGCGAGGCAGAGGCATTTTTAAAAGGCTCTGACTCGGATATGGATTTGGCAGTGCTTGCCGTTCCAATGGACAGTATTGAAGCATCTACCTTACAGCAGATTAGCGTGGCAACCCTTGGGGATTCCGATTCCCTGGTAGTTGGTGAACCTGCCATTGCCATCGGTAATGCCCTTGGCTATGGGCAGTCTGTTACCACAGGTGTTATCAGTGCTTTGAACAGAAGCATTGAATTATCCGATGGCTCTACCGGTACCTTTATCCAGACCGATGCAGCGATTAACCCTGGTAACTCCGGTGGTGCGCTGTTAAACGTAGAAGGGGAAGTCATTGGTATCAATTCCAATAAGATAGGTGGAAGTACCGTAGAAGGTATGGGCTATGCTATCCCGATTTCAGCAGCCAATCCGATTATTGCAGACCTGATGTTAAAAGAAACAAAAAGTAAAGTAGCAGAAGAGGAAAGAGGTTATCTTGGTATTTCCGGTATCAGTGTAACAGAGGAAGTATCCCAGGCTTATGGTATGCCGGAAGGTGTCTATATTGCACAGGTTTATGACAATACAGCAGCATCTGCAGCAGGCTTACAGAAAGGGGATATTATCACAGAGTTTGACGGCGATAAGATAACATCCATGGATGATTTACAGAAAGAACTGGAATTTTATGCAAAGGGCAATACCGTAAAGGTAACCGTTATGACCGTACAGGCCGGCGGTTATGAGAGCAAAACGGTAGAGATTACCTTGGGCAACAAGGTTCAGGAGTAAACATGGTTACCATGTAAATACAACAGGCGATAAAAAGGCGGTCTTTGACCGCCTTTCTCCTTTTTTCTG
>ERZ1026850.121-NODE-121-length-50103-cov-9.014886_pt1 | contig 50103 bp, 45 predicted proteins | sample MGYA00380155_ERZ1026850 | MGnify/ENA primary metagenome ERZ1026850 (study PRJEB33269, sample SAMEA4719791) | human gut metagenome | biome: human-associated habitat; feature: organic feature; material: feces | place: Cameroon | collected 2013-10 ... | reverse complement strand
TCGGATCAACGAAAAACTCCACAATGTAAAACAGGGCTTTGCCCTAACAAAAAAACAGAACCCTGCATTAATACAAGGTTCTGCTTTTTTCTGAATATGAATATGTGTAATATCTCCGATTATTTTCGGATGGAATCAACCAGTTTTCTTGCTTCCGCGGTCAGTTCTCTGATCTTGTCAAACTCTCCTGCCTTAACAAGATCACCTTTTACCATCCAGCTTCCGCCGCAGCAGATGATCTTATCGCAGGAAAGATACTCTTCAAGATTTTTTGCATTGATCCCGCCTGTTGGCATAAACTTAAGTCCTACATAAGGAGCTGCCATTGCTTTGATCATCGGAAGGCCGCCTGCCGGTTCTGCCGGGAAGAATTTTACGACCTTAAGTCCTCTTTTAACTGCCTGAGCAACCTCAGATGGTGAAACACATCCCGGGTAAACAGGGATTTCTTTTTCCAGACAGTAGTCTACAATCTCCGGATCAAATCCTGGGCTTACGATAAACTTAGCACCTGCTGCTGCAGCTGCATCCACCTGTTCTTTGGTAAGAACTGTTCCTGCACCTACAAGCATATCCGGAAACTGCTCTGCCATAAGACGGATAGATTCTTCCGCTGCCTCAGTACGAAATGTAACTTCTGCACATGGAAGTCCACCTTCAACAAGTGCTTTTGCAAGCGGAACTGCATCCTTTACATCTTCCAGTACTACTACCGGAACAACTCCGATTTTCTGAAACTTCTCTGCTATATCCATCATTTGAATTTCCTTTCACTCAAAAAACTATGTTATCTTTTAATGTCAAAATTCATTTCCATCACATGTCTGATCAGAGAAACATCATCTGTAATATTTCCGTCACCATGGATCGTATGCTTCACTGCACTTGCCGCAACACCAAAGTTTACAATATCTTCCGGTGTATATTCGTTCATCAGGGCATAAATAATACCACTTACAAAAGCATCTCCACCACCGACACGGTCAAGAATATGGAATGTCAGGCGCTTGCTCTCATAGGTTTTTCCATTTAACCAGAGATATGCGGAAAGACTGTTCTCACTGCAGCTATGTGCAAAACGTACATGTCTTGCGATGCATTTGATGTTCGGATATCTCTCTACAAAGGCTTTGAAGACTTTTTCCTGCTGGTCACGGTCCGGCTGGAATGGAACATCATCTTTTACATCGCCAGCACTGTGATCTTCTTCGTTTTTCCAGATATGATATGGTTCAATTCCAAAAAGAACATCTACATATGGAAGACAGAGAGTACAGAAATCTCTCGCTTCTTCCCAACTCCACAGGGTGCTTCGGAAGTTTCCGTCAAAGCTGACTGTCATGCCGTTCTCTTTTGCTGTTTTCAGGCAGGTCAGGATCAGTTCACTGCAGCTTTTGCCAAGTGCAGGAGTGATACCGCTCAAATGAAGCCATGTATAGCCTTCCAGAAGTTTCTTTACATCTGTTTTGCTGAAGTCATACTCTGAAAAAGCACTGTGTTTTCTGTCATAAACTACTTTACTTGGACGAATTCCGTAACCAGTTTCCAGATAATAGGTTCCAAGACGATGTGTCGGTGTCTCTTCTTCTGTTGAATAAATTACGCTGTCACAATTCACATCATTGCTTCGCATCATACGTACAGCACTTTTTCCAAGACTGTTTCCCGGAACTACTGTAAAAAATGATGCGTCTACTCCAAGATTTGCAAGGGAGAGGGCCACATTGGCCTCACTTCCCCCGTATCTTGCCTCAAAAGATGTTGCTGTTCTGATTTTTTCATAATCCGGCGGAGTCAGTCGAAGCATGATCTCGCCAATCGTAATAAATTTATGCTTCATAATTAATACTCCAGATAGGCTCCCTTCATTGGACTTGCAGCATGCTGGCTGAAAAGTCTGAGTACACCTTTTTTGTATTTCATTTCACGTGGTTTCCAATTTTTGCGTCTTTCTGCAAGAATCTGATCGATTTCTTCCATAGACTTACGTTCTCCTGCGATTCCGATGATGTTCAGTTTTCTTTCCATAACATCGATTTCGATAAGGTCACCTTCTTCGACAAGAGCGATCGGGCCTCCATCAACAGCCTCCGGACTGCAGTGTCCGATAACCGGGCCGGTAGACGCACCAGAGAAACGTCCGTCTGTGATCAGGGCAATGCTCTTTCCAAGTTCTTTGTCGCTGCTGATTGCCTCAGAAGTATAGAACATTTCCGGCATTCCGCTTCCTTTTGGTCCCTCGTAACGGATGAAGACTGCATCACCCTTCTGAACTTTATGTTTCAGGACTGCATCCAGACATTCTTCTTCGCTGTCAAATGGTCTTGCACGAAGAACAGATTTGAACATTTCCTTCGGGCATGCTGTGTGTTTGATTACGGCACCTTCCGGAGCAAGGTTTCCACGAAGGACTGCGATACTTCCATCTGTTCCGATAGCTTTGTCATACGGACGGATGATATCTTCTTTAGTAACATTCACATTGTAACGTTTATTAAACTCCTGAAGCCATTTCTCACATTTTTCATGGAATCCATTATTCTTCAGTTCTTCCAGGTTTTCTCCTAATGTCTTTCCTGTAACTGTCATGACATCCAGATGAAGATGTTCTTTGATCTCTTCCATAATTGCCGGTACACCACCTGCATAATAGAAGCACTCTGCTGGCCAGCGGCCTGCCGGACGTACATCCAGAAGATATCTTGCATTTCTGTGCAGCTTGTCAAAGGTATCACCTGTGATCTCAATACCAAATTCATGAGCAATTGCCGGAAGATGAAGCAGACAGTTTGTACTTCCTGAGATAGCTGCGTGAACAAGGATTGCATTCTCAAAGCTGTCCATGGTTACGATGTCAGAAGGACGCATGTTTTCCATCTGCGCAATTCTGACTGCCTGTCTTCCAGCTTCTCTTGCAAAGTCAAGAAGGTCTGGGCTGGTTGCCGGCATCAGTGCTGTACCAGGAAGTGCAAGTCCAAGTGCTTCTGCCATGATCTGCATAGTAGATGCAGTTCCGATAAAGGAACATGCACCACAGCTTGGGCATGCATTACATTTTGCCCAGTCAAGCTTTTCTTCATCGATCTCGCCACGCTCAAATTTTGCGCTGTACATTCCAAGCTGTTCCAGTGTCAGCATTTCCGGACCGGCATTCATAGTTCCACCTGGTACAAATACGGAAGGAATATTTACTCTCGCAAGTCCCATCAGATTTCCCGGCACACCTTTGTCACAGCTTGAGAGATATACACCTGCATCAAACGGAGTTGCATTTGCATGAATCTCGATCATGTTAGCGATCATCTCACGGCTTGCAAGACTGTAGTTGATACCGTCTGTTCCCTGGCTTTCACCGTCGCAGATATCTGTACAATGATAACGTGCTCCAAAACCACCTTCTTCAGCGATTCCTTTGCGGACTTCTGCTTCAAGGATATTCAGATGTCCACTTCCCGGATGGCTGTCGCCATAGGTACTCTCAACCATAACCTGAACTTTTCCCAGATCTTCTTTTGTCCATCCGGTTCCAATACGCAGCGGATCAAGCTCCGGTGCAAGTTTTCTCATTTCCTGACTTTTTAACTGCATGATTTTTTCCTCCATTTTATTCTCTGATAAGATTTAAACTCTCCAATGTTTCTCTAAGTTTCTTTTCGTCCTCTTCTTCTACGCCAAGTTCTACATCATCAAATGTCGGCAAACTGAATACACCCAACATTGATTTTGCATCTACGATATATCTTCCGCAGATCAGATCCACATCTTTTTTACAGCCCGATGCCGCCTGTACCAGATGCTTTGCGTCATACATATCTCTTAAATAAACCGGTATCTTTATCATTACGCCTCGCCTCCTATGCAAAGATTGAAACAATAAAGCTTACAATAAGTGCCGTAACACCGATCAGTGTTTCCATAATCGTCCAGGATTTCAGTGTGGTTTTTTCATCAATCTCAAGGAAAGATGTTACCAGCCAGAATCCTGCATCATTTACATGACTCAGTGCAGTTGCACCGCCGCAGATCGCACAGCACATCGCAGCTCTGTAAATCATACTGGTATCCATTACAGCCGGCATAGTTGCCATAATTCCGGATGCCATTGTCATTGCTACGATTGAACTTCCTACAGATGCTCTGACCAGAAGTGCGATCAGAAATGCGATCAGGATCAATGGAAGACCGCTCTTCTCCAGCACCGGTCCGATAATATTTCCAAGGCCGGAGTCCTGAAGCATCCAGCGGATCACTCCACCGCTGGCGATTACCAGAAGGATCATACCTACAGGTCTGAGTGAATGATCCAGAATTTTCTTTAACTGTGCGCCGGTAAATCCTCTTTTAATTCCCAGAAAATACATGGATGCCAGAGTTGCGATCGTCAATGCCAGGAACGGCTTTCCAATAAATCCAAGAACATCCTGAACGCCCGTCGGAAGCGGCATATATTTTGACAATGTGCTGAGAAGGATCAGAACAAGCGGAATCAGGATCACACCTAATACCAGTCCAAAAGGAGGAAGTTCTTTTCCATCGTCTTTTATCTCTTCCACATTTGCCGGAAGCTCTGTATGAATCTTGTTGCCAATAAAGCCTCCCCAGAAGATTCCGGAAACCATCATGCAGATCAGTGCTGTCGGAACTCCTACCATGATCATGGTTCCCAGATTTACGCCAAGTGCATTTGCCACAAGAACAGACCCTGCGGAAGGTGGAACAAAAGCATATCCACTTGCCAGACCGGAAAGAAGCGGTATTGCATAATACAGTGTGGATTTTTTTGTCTGCTTTGCAACGCTGAATACCAAAGGAATCAGTACCACAACTCCGGCTTCAAAAAATACCGTTGTACCAATTACAAGTCCTGTAAGTCCAAGTGCCCAGCCGGCTTTTTTCTGACCAAATTTTGCGATCAGTGTCTCTGCGATTCTCTGGGCGCCGCCGCTTACTTCCAGGATTCCTCCAAACATGGAGCCAAGTCCTACCAGAAGTGCAATTCCCTGCAGTGTTTTTCCAACACCCTTTTCTACTGTGTCCGAGATCATCGTAAGCGGCATTCCTGCTCCTGCTCCGATGATGATGGCAGAAATCATCATTGACAGAACCGGATGAAGCTTAAATTTGATGATCAGTACCAGCAGGATTACAATTCCGACTGCAGCTGCGATCATCAGTCTCATTGGATCCGCCACAAAAGTTGTTTCTTCCATTTTTCCTTTTACCTCCTTGATTCATCTGATGTTTTTTGTGTTTATCACAAATTCATCTGACCTATTTTAGCGTTTTTGGCTTTTATTTGTGGTTTTAAGTCATTTTTCTTTGCAATTCATCTGATGTATTTATAATATATTCACTCTTTCAAAAATGCAATACTGGAATTTTGTCCAAAATATTCCGCATATTTTTGTGCATATTAACATTTTGACTTTGGAATTGAAAGAACTTATCATAGAAAGAAAGAATTACAAGAATTAGAAATGAGGTAAATCATATGATGAATCTGTCATCTGAAGAGAAAAGTCTTCCTCAAAAAATATCTGAAGACATTATTGAACTTATTTTAGAAGAGAATCTGCAGCCTGGAGATAAATTACCTAATGAAACCATCCTCTCTGAGCGTCTTAATGCAGGAAGAAGTTCTGTGCGCGAAGCCATGAAGCTCCTCGCATCCCGCAATATTGTCACGATCCGTCAGGGTTCCGGTACTTATATTGCTTCCTCACCAGGAATGGTGGAAGACCCTCTGGGCTTTACTTTTATCGGCAACAAGCAGAAGCTGATCAATGACCTTTTAGAAGTCCGCTTTCTCCTTGAGCCATCTATCGCAGCAATGGCTGCCACACATGCTGACGAAAAAGACATAAAAAAAATCACCGCACTATGCGATGAAGTTGAAAAATTATTAAAAACTCATAAGGATCACACGCAAAAAGATATCGAATTCCATACAGCGATTGCTATGAGCAGCAAAAACGTTGTGGTTCCACGACTGATTCCTGTGATCAACAGTTCTATTCCTCTGTTCGTGGAAACAACAGGTGGTACCCTGCATGAAGAGACCATCGAAACCCACCGTGAGATTGCAGATGCCATAGCATCCCATGACCCACTTCGTGCACAGGATGCCATGTATCTGCATCTGGTTTATAACCGTAAGAGGATTCAGATGATGAGAAATTAACAATATGCGACTGCCATATGGAGCTGTTCGAACATTTCAAGATTAATTTCGTCATTTCCTATGGCAACGCAATGTTCTTTTTCGTTGCCATTACATATCCCTCTTCTCAATCACACAACTATGCTGTTTTGTATTCTTATCATAATCAATGCCTACTAATAATAAGTTCCCATGATAGTCTTGCAGTGTATCAGTATATTGCTTATCCTTAATCTGCTGAATTGCACCTTCTGCACTTTTATCCCACTTCAATTCAATCACGACTGCCGGTTTATCCATATGAATCTTTCTGGGTATAAAACAAATATCAGCAAATCCCTTGCCACTTGGTAATTCACGGATTATCGTATAATATTCTCTGGCAAAATAAAATGCCAGATTAATTGTGCAGCTCAATGAATTTTCATCATTATATGTTAATATAGAAACCTCTTTATGCGCCTGCTCAATTCCCCTTGCGACTTTTTCAGAATCCATTTGCCATAATGCTTCTAATAACTCTCTGGAAGCTTGCACAGAATGGATTACTTCCGTCCAGTCCATAGTACTGATTGCGTTTACATATTCCTGAGAAACTTCCCTGTTCGGGATTTCTACAGTTTCTTTCTCATTATCATAAGTCAGATATCCCAGATGAACCAACAACGTCAACACATCGTCTTTTGTCGCAAAAGTTGTCATATCATTGCTGAATGTTCCTGTATTAATTCTTATGTCACTTCCCGCAAGCATCTGAACAATTGCATCTTTTAAGCCATCCATATTCATTTGAATATATACTTTCAGAGCCTCATAAGTCTCCGTCTGATTCCAGTATGTTCCAAATCGTCTCTTCTGCATTGCTTCTACTACAGATTTGGGGCTATACATGGAATAAACTCTTCTGCACCCATCTTCATGAGAAATCAGATGATATCCATTGTACCATGCTCTTGCTTCTTCAAAACTCATTTTATATTTTTCACACAGTTCCTGAACCTCTGTCTCTGTAAATCCGAAATATTCTGCAAGATTTCCCGGATCTGTCATTGAATACTCTGTAAACATATTAAGAGCTGAATGTGAACCATATTTTTTGATTGGAAGAATACCTGTCATATACGCTAATGCAACATACTCTTTGTCTTTAAGCCAGAATCTCAGAAAATCAAGATATTTTTTCTGTGCCTCCTGATCTTGCTGATATTCACGAAACAGACAATCCCATTCATCAATCAAAATCACAAATGGATGTTTCGTATAGCTATAGATATCTTTCATAACCTGAACCAGATTTTTTTCATCACGAAATCGAACTTGTTCATATTGTTCTTTTAAATCAAAAATCACATATTCATTCAGCATTTTCAGCATATGTTCAATATCATTTGCTGCACTAAGAAATTCCTGCATATTGATTTTCAGAACATCATATTGATTCAGATGTTTTTCATAGTCTTCGGTGCTTTTTATTTTCAGATTCTGAAACAGTTTCTTTGTATCTACACTTCTGTCGTAATAAGCTGACAGCATATCGATACCCATAGATTTGCCAAATCTTCTTGGTCTGCTCACACACATGTATCTCTGCAATGTCCGCACACAGTGATTTGTCTTTTCTATCAGTCCGCTTTTATCAACAAATATCTGCGATCTCAACGCCATCTCAAATAGACCGCTTCCCGGATTCAAATAACTGCCCATTCGTCTGCACCTCCGTTTATATTAGCTTAACTTAATTTACTTACAGTCTTTTCTTCAGTTCCTGGATCAGTTCTGAATAATCTCTGTGTTTCATCTTAGGGAAAGCCTTGATGATACGTCCCTGACCAACGATCGTGTGATTGGTGATAGAATTGGAGAGTTCATCAAACTGTGCCTGAAGCTCTGCTCTCTTCACGCGGAGCATTTCAATGGATTTTTCCTTCTGGGCTGCAGTTGCATCAAGAAATTCTGCCTTTGCAAGTGCTGCCTGCACCTTGCCCTCTCCAACCTTCTGTGCTGTATCGATCGTAGTCGTAGCAAGCGTGTCACTGAGCTTATCACTTACGATTCTCAGATCAGAACGAACCTTATCCAGTCTGGTAAGTTTTTTGTTCAGACCCTGGATAACTGCAACTGTCACGATAAAGTCTGTCAGATACACTGCATATAAAACAGCTATCACAATCCATTCCCAGGTTGCAGGTGTATGTGCTGTCTGTGCCTCCACGTATTTCTGGAAAACCTTTACTACCATAACGATTGCAAGTCCCCAGATCAGAGAAAACTCCAGGCAGATATATCCATGAAAGTTCAATGGTTTATCTGAATAGTCCCACCATCTCGCATGAAAACACACATCCAGCAGCCAGCCAGCAATCAGCTCTACAGCAGTGGCAAGAACAACCCCGAAGAGAAAGATCATTCCCTCATTCATCACATGACCGCCACTCTGGATCGTATTGAGCAATGCAAATACGGAGAGCACTCCAAATCCATATACCGGACACACCGGTCCATTCAAAAATCCTCTGTTGATAACTTTTCCCAGGGCAACCGCATGAAAGATAACTTCAACAACCCAGCCACCAAAGGAATATATCAGGAAATACAGGCATATCTGAAAATATGTCATTCCAAAAATCATTATTTACTCCTCCTCTTTAATTTTCGGTACAAGTAAATTCATTATACCAGATATCCTCCGAACAACCAATGCCTTTATTACGGTTTACTCCCGATATCATTTACTATGAATCATAACCTTTATTCTATACGGAGCATCCGGTATCCGATTCCCACATGCGTCTGTATATAATGGACTTCATTTTTATAAGGCTCGATTTTTTTGCGTAAGGTAGCCATAAATACACGAAGAGAGGCAATATCATTTTCGGAACTTCTTCCCCATATCTGCTGTGTAATGTAAGTATGAGTCAACACCTTTCCAACATTCCGTGATAACAGACACAGAAGCTTATATTCGATAGGTGTCAGGTGAAGCTCTTCCCCTCGCATATAAGTACATCCTGCTGTATAATCAATCTTTAATTCTCCATTAATAAAAACAGCTGATTCCTGCGCTTCACCTGTCTGATTCAATGCCAGACGCCGCTGTGTAACACGGATACGCGCAAGCAGTTCTTCAACAGAAAATGGCTTGGTAATATAATCATCTGCTCCGGCATCAAGAGCTTCTATCTTATCCATATCCTCGCTTCTGGCACTGATAACAATGATCGGCATATTGGACCAGGAACGGATCTTCTGGATCACCTCTACACCATCGATATCAGGAAGTCCCAGATCAAGCAGGACAATATCCGGATTATGCGAAGATGCCTCCATGATCGCTTCTGTTCCGTTCTCTGCCGTAAGGCACTTATATTCATGTGTTTTCAAAGTTGTAACGATCAGATTTCGTATCGGACGGTCGTCTTCTACAACGAGAATTGATGTTTTATTCATTTAGTGTTACCTCACTTAACGGTAATGTAAAAGTAAAAATGCAGCCATGAGGCTGACTGTCTGTAAGAGTCAGTTCCCCTTCATGTGCTTCAATAATCGAATGGCATAATGCAAGGCCTAGCCCCAAACTACGATGACTGTCAGCAATCGTAGTTTTTCCGGTATAAAACATCTCAAATATATGCGATTTCATTTCATCCGCAATCCCCGGTCCATTATCTTCTACACTTATTTGCGCTCTGCCATCTGTTCTTAATCCGCGAATACATATGGTTGAACCTTGCGGTGTATATTTTATCGCATTATCTATCAAATTAACAAGAACCTGAATGATAAGCCGAACATCCATATGTGCGAGAATCAGTTCTTCACATTCCACCTGAATCTTATAAGCATCATGCTTTCGGCTGATATGTCGCAGGGATTCTGCAATAACTTCATCGAGAAGCTGATCTGTGAATTTTATTTTCAATCTTCCATCATTTAATCTTGTGACAGATAACAGATTTTCTACAACACCAATAAGCCATTCTGCATCATCATAAATATCTGTATATATCTGTTGTTTTGTTATATCATCCAAACGACTCTCATTATTCAGCAACATATCAGCATTTCCTGAAATAGAGCAAAGCGGAGTTCTCAGATCATGAGAAATTGCTCGCAAAAGGTCTGCCCGCAGCTGTTCGTTTTTCGCCAGAATAGCATTTTTTTCTTTTTCTATTGCATTTTGTGAATTTTCCATTGCAAGCGCACATTCATTGATCACAGAAAGTAAAATGCTATATTCAAAAGAATCCATTGCATCTTTTTTAACTGGTATTCCAATCACTCCGTAGACACTTTCTCCACTACGGATCGAAAGATACAAACATTTTGCACTGCTAAAGTGAGTTGTTGTTACTCCAGCGCGCTGTCCATTCTCATATGCCCATCTTGCAACACACTGTTCTTCAGATGTCAGATATTCTCCATTTCTTTTATTAGTATTATTAAAAAACATCTTTCCTTCTGATAAATCATTATTTTTCACAATATATGCAACAATGTCTCGATTCAATAAACGTACCAGCTGCTTACAGGTAACACAAAGAATCTCTTCACTGTTTTTCGCCTGTTGAAGTAATCTGTCCGTATCAAATAAGATCTGTGTACGAAATGCCTGTTGCTCAGATAACCGGGCATGATCTTTTAATTTGGCAGCAAGAGTTCCTGTAAGCACTGAAGATATCAACATTATTAAAAATGTCACCGGATAGCCAACTGCATATGTTTGAAAGGACATTCGTGGCTCCGTAAGAAAAAAACAAAAAAGAACAACACTTAAAAACGATCCCACCAGGCCGCAGAGATAACCATCCGTTACAATAGATGTGACCAGCACGCCAAGAATATACACTGTAACAATATTGGTATCTGTGAAATGAAGTTTCTGAAAAACCAGACCGATCACCGTACACCCTACAAATATTGAAAATGTCAACAAATAATCTTTCATCGATGGTTTTTCAATATATATGAGATGATGATTTTTCTGTTTTTTTGTCCACGCACTATTTTGAATATTCATATTCACTTTTATTCTTTCTCCTGGTATTCCTTCCAGTATTTTTACTAATTGTGCTCCTTCTCTTTCATCAGAAACTTCTTTTTTACTCTCTTTAAGAAAAATACCAACTTTAGATACTATAAAAAGCCCTATACTGAACATCACAAGTACGATCAACACCAGAATTGTCTTTGCCATTAGTTTATCACCTCTTGTCCTTAGATATGAAAGCATTTTTGAATTGCCTTATAGTCTCCCAGCACGAGAATCGTACTTCCGGCAATAAGAATGGTATTCGGCGATACCGCTATACTGACTTCCCCCTCACTCTTTACTGCAAGAATATTTATATCATATTTTCTTCTGATATCAAGGCCTCCTACTGTTTTTCCAATCCACTCACGAGGAACTTCAACTTCAAATATTGCATGAGAAGCATCTACTTCCATATAATCAAGAATATGATCGTCTGTATAACGGATAGATGCCCATTTGGCAACCTGCTTTTCCGGGTAGACTACTTTATCTGCACCATTTCGCAGAAGAAATTTCTCCTGAACATCTCGTTCTGCTCTGGAGATGACCATCTTTGCCCCCAGTTCTTTTAATAAAGATGTCGTTTCCAGGGAATTCTGAAAATCTCCTCCAATCGTAACGAAACAGATATCAAAATTACCGATTCCAAGAGACTGCAGAAATCCTGCATCTGTACTGTCTCCAATCTGAGCATTGGTAACAAACGGAAGAACTTTATTCACACGTTCCTCATCAATGTCCACTGCCATAATCTCGTGTCCCATCTGATTCAGCTGTTTCGCAATATGCTTGCCAAAACGTCCAAGTCCAATCAGTAAAATATTTTTCATAACTTTCTTCTCCTTTTAACCTACTGTAATTTTTTCCAGTGGCATTTTTGCCCTATTGGTTGTTCCTGTAAACACTGCATAGATTAGTGTCAGACCGCCTACTCGGCCAAAATACATAAGTACGATCAATATCACTCTGGACAATATGTGAAGACCGGGAGTAACTCCCAGAGTAAGTCCTACTGTTCCCACGGCCGATGCAGTCTCATAAAGACAGGTCAGTAATGGCAGCCCTTCATAGACGCTGATCGTTATGCCACCGAAGAAGAATAGCATAAAATATAACATGGCGATCGTTGCAGCATTTTTGATCACCTGCCCGTCAAATCTTCGTCCAAAAACACCCACGTCCTCACGGCTTCGGAATGTGGCAAATGCATTCAGTATCAGAACTGCAAAGGTTGTTGTTTTCATACCACCCGCGGTAGAACTTGGTGAACCGCCTATTAACATAAGAAATATCATAACAGCTTTTCCTGCTTCTGTCATCAATGACAGGTCTTCGGTGTTAAAGCCCGCGGTTCTGGTCGTTACAGACTGAAATACAGACGCCAGCAATCGTTTTCCTACTGGCAGATTTCCAAAATCGCAGACAAAAAAGAACACCGCCGGTGCAATGATCAATATAGCTGTTGTTACCAGAATGACCTTGCTCTGCATACGATAACGCTTAAATTTAAATTTATTGTTGTAGAAATCTTCCCAGGTAAGGAACCCAATCCCACCGATTATGATTAGAAGCATGATCACTATATTTAACCATACATTACTATTATATCCCGTCAGAGACACAAAAGTATGGTCTGTTGTGCCAAGAAGGTCAAATCCCGCATTACAAAAAGCCGATATAGAATGGAAAAAGGCCATCCAGATTCCTTTTATCCCAAAATCACGACAGAACACCGGAAGCAACAGAACTGCCCCGATTGCTTCTATCAGAAAAGTTCCCCTGAGGATAAATTTTGTCAGGCGGACGATTCCACCTACTTTGGGTGCTGAAATTGCATTCTGCATCGTACTCCGCTGCATAAGTGAAATTTTTCTTCCCGAAAACATAAATACTGAAACAGCAACGGTTACTACTCCAAGTCCACCAGTCTGTATAAGCAAAAGAATTACAGCCTGACCAAAAACAGACCAGTAACTGCCTGTATCCTGTACCACAAGCCCTGTCACACATACGGCTGAGGTTGACGTAAAAAGAGCCTGGTCAAACGGTGTTACAACTCCCTCTGCCGATGAAACGGGCAACATAAGCAGCAATGCTCCCATAAGGATCACACCTGCAAAACCAAGGATTATTAATTGGAATGATGTAAGATGTTTTTTTCTATGTAAATTCTCTGGCATAAATAATTCCTGCTCCCTTTAAAAATATAGTCAACTTTTATTATATATGCCAGAGTTCAAAGATAGTATAAGATTATCAGACTTGATATTAAGATTTTATAAAGATTTATTTTCTTTTAATTCCGCACTGGATTGCCTGCGTCGGACAGGCTTTTTTGCATCGTCCGCAGCGGATACACTCTGCACTGTTCGGGTTATCCACCGGGTTCACTTCCATCTGGCATGCTTTTGCACATTTTCCACAGTGAACACACTTTTCCATATCTACTCTGTAACGGTAAACGGAAACACTATTGAATATAGAATAAAAAGCTCCCAGCGGACAGATATACTTACAGAATGGACGATATATTATGACAGAAAGAATTATTGTAACAACAAGAATTGTATTCTTCCATATAAAAAGCCATCCGATCGCACTGCGCATGGATTTATTCAGAAGTACCAGTGGAAGCCCACCTTCCAGCGTACCTGCCGGGCAGATCAGCTTGCAGAAATACGGTGCTCCTTGTCCCATGATGTCTACGACAAACATCGGAAGCAGGATCACAAATACCACAAGGATCACGTATTTTAGCTTACGTAACAGCTTATCTCCACGAAATGTCCGGATCTTCTTTGGAAATGGAATTTTATTCAGCAGATCCTGTATCAGTCCAAATGGACAAAGGAATCCACAGACAAGTCTTCCCAGCAGAGCTCCGACAAAAATCAGAAAGCCTACTACATAATATGCCATTTTAAAGTTCCAGCTGCCGATCACTGCCTGAAGAGATCCAATCGGACAGGCGCCTGTGGCGCCGGGACAGGAATAACAGTTCAGTCCCGGAACACACGCATGTTTCAACTTTCCAGTATAAATCTTACCAGTCACAAATCCTGATACGCGGCTGTTGGTAAGAAACGCCCACAGTGCCTGAATCCCGTGGCGCGGCCATTCATTAATTTTCATTTTTTTATTATCCAATTCCAATACACTCCATACAGATATTGATTGCCTTTGTAAAGACTACATCCACTTCGCCCCGGTAAATTCCAAATATCATCAGGAGGATTCCCAGAATTGCCAGCGCAGGACCTATCCACTTTGAATCTGTTATTTTTTTCATCATTTTTCTTATCTTTCTGCCAGCATTGCTTTATTATTTTGAAACATTTTCAAGTTCTTTTTCAACGATTTCTTTCCATTCGTCCAGTGTATGGCTTCCGGAATATGTTTCTCCTACAATGTTTCCTTCTTTGTCAACAAAGAATGTTTCCGGGAAAGCAGAGATGCCATTCAGACGTCCATTCATCATTGTTGAATCTGGAATCAGGAAAGGATAGGATGCTTTTGTTTTCTCCTGAAGGACACCTGCTTTTTTCACTGTAGCATCATCCTGTTTACCATCATCTCCTACTGTATCAAGAACAACACCGACAACGCCAACACCTTTTTCTTTCATCTCTTCATAAAGTTTTTCCAGTTCCGGAATCTCATTGACACATGGAGAACACCAGGTAGTAAAGATATTTACCAGAGTCAGATCATAGTCGCTGAAAACTTTTTCTGTATAGTCTTTTCCGTCAACACCTTTTGTCTCAAACTTACCTACAGTTGTGGAATCGCCTGCATTGCTGGTATCCTGTGGCTGGTCAAACGCAGAAAGCTGCTGGAATGGTGTCATCTCAGTGAGTGTCACATCAATTTTTTCCACTTCTTTTTTCAGAGATTCATCTGCATCTTTGTTGGTACTCAGATAATACTTGTATTTTCCGTCACTGCTGCTTCCAATTTCTTTGTGTTCGGTACAGCCTGTAAGCTCATCCAGTTCTTTCTCAGAATCTTCATCATAAATTCCGATCACTCCGATTTTTGCAAGACTTTTACACCAGTCATCATATGCCGTACCAAGCTTGTCAACCTCTGCATTTTTCTGCTCTTCGGTCATTTCACTCCAGCTTATATACGCATATTTAAGATCATCTGCATTGTCATTCCATCCTTCATTGGTGATCATCGCAATTGTCTGCGCTTTTATCTGTTTGAGAAGTTCCTCAGGAAGCTTCATGTTAAGCCCAAGGAATGGATATTCGTAAGAATCCTGTGCCTGAACCGTTGTCTCGGATGGTTTAAAAGTACCCTGTATAAAATCAGACGGGATTGCATCTCCATCTGCAGCAGCTGCATCTCCATCAACCACCATTCCCGCCTGGTCTGCCGGAACCGCCATTGCTTCTGTACTTTCTGCTGCCATTACGGATACACTTCCAAGTGTAGATACCCCTACTATTGCAGCTGCCATAAGTGCTGTGATTTTCTGTGTTCTGAATTTCATGATTTATATTCTCCCTTCGTAGTCCTTTTGTTTACTATAGTCGCAATTATAGCACCCTGTCTATAAAATTCGTGTTAAGAAATCCTGGAAATCAAAAATTTTTTCGATTTATTTTTTTACACGAATTTTATACCTGATGTGATAGTATATAGGAAAGTAAAAAGGAGAACGATTATGCACATATTAATAATAGAAGACGAAGAGCAGCTCTGCCACTCCATCGCAGAAGGACTGCGTATGGATGGCTATGAAACAGACATCTGCCTGGACGGAGACGAAGGGCTGGAATTATGTATGACTGAAAACTACGATCTGATCCTTCTGGATCTGAATCTTCCCGGCATTGATGGCCTGGATATCCTGCGACAATTCCGCGAGACGAATTCCTCCACTCCTGTCCTGATTCTCTCAGCCAGAGGCCAGATTGAGGACAAAGTCGAAGGACTTGACCTTGGAGCCAATGATTACCTGACAAAGCCATTCCACTTTGAGGAACTGGAAGCACGGATCCGCAGCCTGACCAGACGCAAATTTATTCAGGAGAACGTCTGCCTGAAGTGCGGCCGCATCAGCTTTGACACCCGCACGAGAAAAGCGCACATTAATAATGAAGAACTATCCCTCACACGAAAAGAAAGCGCACTGCTGGAATATTTTATGCTCCACCAGAATCGTATTATCAGTCCGGAAGAACTGATCGAGCACATCTGGGATGGCAGTGTCAACAGTTTCAGCAATTCCATCCGTGTCCACATTTCTTCTCTTCGTAAAAAGCTGCGCACAGCTCTGGGAAATGATCCGATACAGAACAAAGTCGGACAGGGCTATATTCTGACGGAGGATCTGAAATGAAAGAAAAACATACAATAAAAAATCCACTGAAGAAACTCTCTCTGCAGTGGCGGCTGACACTGATCATCACGCTTCTGATGACCGTTACCTGCATTCTCATGTACTTTTTTATCAGTAGTTCCGCTGTGACCGGAATCGAAGATCTGGGTGATTATGTCGTAAAGATCAATGAAACTGATTCCACACCAATCACCTTTAACATTAATCCAAACACTCTGTTTGCGGGTCTTTCTGATCAGGTCCAGGCAACCAAAGACCTGTTTCGCACCAGAAGCATCATTGCCACAGCAATCATCATACTTCTCAGCAGTGTATGTACTTATTTTATCAGTAGACGGGCTCTGCTGCCTCTGCGCAGACTCAGCAGCGAAATTAATAAAATAGAAGCTCAGAATCTTTCTGAGTCTCTTGAAGTTCCTGATACCAATGATGAGATTTCTCGTCTTACAGGTTCCTTTAATAAGATGCTTTCACGACTGGACGATGCATTTACAGCGCAGAAACAGTTTTCAGCCAGCGCTGCACATGAACTGAGAACTCCACTTGCTGTCATGCAGACGAATCTGGAGGTCTTTGCACGCAAAAGTGCTCCGACTGTAGAAGAATACCAGGAACTTTTCAAAATGATCCAGGATCAGACCGGACGACTTTCTCACCTGTCTGAAGTTCTTCTTGATATGACCGGCATACAATCTGTCGAACGCTCCGATTCCATTTCACTGGCAGTACTCACGGATGAAGTCTGCTGTGATCTGGCATCTATCGCTGACCAGAAAGAAATCGAACTGATTCAGGAAGATGAAGACTGCACCGTTACCGGAAGCTATCTGTTACTCTACCGGGCTGTTTATAATCTTGTGGAAAATGCCATCAAATACAATCACCCTGGTGGAAAAGTAACTGTAAAAATTTCGCAGAAAAAAGCAGTACCTGATCCATCTGAGCCTTCTCATACAACTGACTGTGCTTTTGTCGAAATATCAGATACTGGAATTGGTATTTCTCCTGAGTTTCAGGAAAAAATATTTGCTCCATTTTTCCGCGTGGACAAATCCAGAAGCCGTGCCATGGGCGGCGCTGGTCTTGGACTGGCCCTTGTAAACGAAATCGCCAGACAGCATGGCGGACAGGTAAAAGTAGTTGAGAGCAGTGAAAAAGGCAGCACGATTGCACTGATACTCCCTTGTTGACAATCCATATATGAAAGGGTTACACTCTCATTATGAAAATAAAGGAGTCTTAAAAAAATGGAATTACAAAATGGAAGACCTGCAAACACAGATGACCGTCTGGACAAAGAAGTCCGTGTCTATGACTTTTTAGATAATCTTGGAATTGAATACCAGCGAATTGACCATGAAGCCGCCATGACCATGGAAGCCTGCGAGGAAATCGACCGTGTTCTCGGTGACGACACCACGATCTGCAAAAATTTATTTCTGTGTAATCGCCAGGAAACAAATTTCTATCTGCTGCTGATGCCTGGCAACAAACCGTTTAAGACCAAAGATCTTTCTGCACAGATCCACTCTGCCAGATTATCTTTTGCAAAACCGGAATATATGGAAGAGTATCTGGATATTACTCCGGGATCCGTCAGTGTCCTGGGACTGATGAATGATTCAGAGAAAAAGGTCCAGCTTCTGATTGACGAAGACATTATGAAAGAGCCTTATTTTGGCTGTCATCCATGTATCAACACCTCAAGTCTCAAATTTACAACAGAAGATCTGACAACGAAAATTATTCCTGCTCTCGGACACGACCCAATCACGGTAAATCTTCCTGTCCCGGAAGCATAAGATCACAGAATTCCGATAACAACTGAAAAGGACTTTCTTTTATGAAAAATCAACTGAATTATAAAAACATATTCACGGAGATTCTGATCCTGACAGGTGCGGTTGCGATCATTTCCGCTGCCGTGTACTTTTTCCTTGTACCAAGCCACACTTCTGTCAGCAGCATCTCCGGCCTTGGAATCATACTCTCAAACTTTGTTCCACTGCCTTTATCTGCGATCACCATGATCCTGAATGTCGTACTTCTGATCATTGGTTTTATCACCTGCGGCAAAGAATTCGGAGTAAAAACAGTTTATACCAGCATCATGCTCCCCATCTTTCTTGGAATATTTGAAAGAATCTTCCCGGATTTTGGTTCCATGACCAACAGCCAGGAACTGGATGTACTCTGCTATATTCTGGTTGTCAGCGTCGGACTCAGTATTCTTTTTAACCGCAATGCCTCTTCCGGCGGACTGGACATCGTTGCCAAGATCATGAACAAATATCTGCATATGGAATTAGGAAAAGCAATGTCCCTCTCCGGCATGTGTGTAGCTCTTTCTGCCGCACTTGTCTACGACAAAAAGACCGTAGTCTTAAGTATTCTCGGAACTTACTTCAACGGTATCGTACTCGATCATTTTATCTTTGACCACAACATTAAGCGCCGTGTATGCATTATCACAAAAAAAGAAGAAGAACTCCGACAATTCATTATCCATGATCTGCACAGCGGAGCAACTATTTATGAAGCCACCGGGGCATATAATATGCAGAAACGAAATGAGATTATCACGATTGTTGATAAAACCGAATACCAGAAACTGATGAACTTCATCAATAAAGAAGATCCTCTGGCATTTATCACTGTTTACAATGTTTCGGATATGCGCTATCAGCCTAAAATGTAACCTCAATCAGCTATTTTTGCAGCACAAAACCGCAGGATTCTGTAGATGCAACAGATTTCCTGCGGTTTTGTGAATAAATCAGAATCTCATCGGGATCTTAAATACAATCTTTTTCATCTTCTGTATACCATTGGCTTCTATGCACGGCATATGGCCATCCTTGGGTGTATAATATCCAAACATTCCTTTTTGCAGAAGCGTATAACCTTTATCTGTTCCACACTCATAAAAAATAATATCTGCTTCTGGTGTTTTATCATCTGCTACTACTAAATTTCGGATTGATTCCCAGTAGATTTTTTCTGTTCCCTCTGCAATATACTGAAGATCGCAATACTTTCTGTGAGATTCCATCTGTGCACCTTCTTTATATTTAGTATTATAAATCTGTACCAGTGCAAAGACTCCCTTTTCCAGATCATATCTTCCTTCTGGAAGTTCTTCTTCCGCCTGACGTTTTATAAATTCCAGAACTATCTCTTCATATTCGCGTAATTCATCATACAAGTACATATTGTCTGCATAATCTGCAATCATATCTGCTCCTCCTTATATTCACATATATAACTCTGTTCAAAAATTCCGTATGGCTTCAATACTTTTCCATCTGTATGAAATCTGCCTTCTGTTCGAAAATCTGCCCAGCTGATACGACTGCAACCTGTGTATGCCTGATGAAAAGGACCAAACATATTTCTTGGACTTCCAATAATCTCTAATTCCAGCAGATTTTCCTCTTTATCAAAATATCCCTGAACTTCTGTCACACAGTTTTTTTTCTCCATATGAATCCCCACATCGCTTCCATTGATACGCACTTTCAAAAGTGTTCCTGACCATTCACCAATATGCAGTTGTATTCTGTTATCTGACATCAGTTTCGGAACTTTATACCGATAGATCATACTTCCTGGATAATTTGCATATCCCTGCATACACCAGTCACCAGTATGCAGCCAGTCTTTTTCCTTAAAAATCTTTCCACTCAGATCTACTGCAAAATCTCCAATGATAAAGACATCTTCCAGTTCACGCTTCTGATCATATAATCCGCTGACAGTAATCTTATGCTCACCCTTGGTCAATTTGGGAAGTCTGAACAGAGTCATCTCTTTATCAACAAACCAACCCTCTGTTCTTTCACATTTTTCATCATCAAAGAAAACTTTAAGTCCATACGGTTTTTCGATCACAAAATAATTATCTCCTGTGATGTCCTCCTGAATTTCCAACTTGAAACAAATGCTGAATAATGTTCCATCGTTCGGATTATTCTTATTGATCCAGGTATAACGCTGTGGTGCTCCGTTATAATAAATCTGCTGCATATGCAGTTTCTCACGAATCTCTTTCTGCGCCTTCCAGATTTCCATCTCATCTGATTCCTGAGAATTATTCAATTTATATGTACACCGGTCAATAGTAAGCACATTTCGCATTGTTCTTCTGAATTCGGCATCTGGCCCAAGTGTCGCAAGTACCGGATCTGTGTAATGTGGGTGTCGATATGGAAAACTAATCCTGTCAGTTTTCTCAGGTTCTCCTTCTTTTATAAAATAAATCCGACTCATTCCTGTTTCAAAAAACCTGGAAAAAACTATTTCTGTCTTGCTGACACAGGTTTTAACTGTCTCAATATTTCCTGTCATCGGATCCAGTTCTTCCACTCTCGCCCCACAACTGAGATGAACATATACCTCATGAGAATTATTTCTGTCATGGTTGGTCAGGAACAAAATATATCCATCCTCTGTTCTGCGAAGCATCGATAATATTTCTCCGTCTTCAGCCCCTGATGCTGTCTTTACTGAAAACTCCGCTGATATGCATTTTCGTATAAGTTCAGGGACTTCCCAGACATGATCTGCAGTATATCTGAATATCTCTTTATCCAAAATACTGTGTATATCCGCTTTTTCTCCTTCGATCAATGTCGGATATGGCTTCAGCCAGATAACCGTTCCTCCCTGCTTTGAAAACTCTTTCAGTAAATTTACAGTGTTGCGAAATAGATTTACCGTGCCCGGCACAACAACCACCTGATAATGACAACTTCCGGCTATAAACCTACCGTCTTCAATTCTTCCATCTTCTTCCAGGAGAAGCTCGTCTCCAAAATCAAAATCTATATGCGCTGCTGTCAGTTCTTTTGCAAGCCGATTATAAAATTCTCCCTTACGATTTAACGAGGTAATATGTTCATCCAGCCACCCCATATTCATTTCCAAATGGTTAAAATCCTCGTTTCTGTCGCTGCGGCATTTTGTCCAGATTCCGGAGATCGGATGTATCATCAGAACTTTTCTCACTGGTTTTCCTTCCGAAAGACACATGGAAAGTCTTCCAAAATAATCTTCCAGTTTGTCATTATCCTCCCACCAGGTATTCTGATAATTAAACACCGGAGGATAATCACGTTTCCGGCATCCTGTAATAGAATACAATGCAAGATGCTGGCATCTCCGTGTAATTCCCAACGCAAACTGCCAGTCTCCCAGCCATTTCTGTGTTGAAAAATCCAGTTCCCATCCTGTGCATCCATATGCCTCACTGATCGTCATACTGCGTTCATACTGATTTGCCACACTGGAACATTGCTTGACAGTGAGATACTCATCTGTCTGTGCACCAAGAAGGTCAATTCCCGGGCTATGAAGATAACGCAGCTGCGGCATGGCCGCCCCACACACTCTTGTCTGATATCCCAGATCATTTTCATACAGAATATGTCCTGTCGTTCGAAGGCCTCTTTTATCACACCATTCATATATCTGTTTCATATAACTTTCCTGAAAAAGCTGAGCCACCGTTTTCCAGTAATCATGACGTATTTTTTCTGCTCCTTCTCCATCGAAAAACAGATACGGTAGCTTCTCCTGTGGATCATATTTTCTTTTTTCTATAAAATATTTAATAAAATCAGCTGTCCAGGGAAGCCATGGTCTTCCCTCATGAAATACACTGAAAAAATCACAGCAATTTGGTTCATCTGTAAAAAAACCTTTTACTTCCTCTGGAAAACTTCCGCCAAATGCCTGCTCATATTGTTCATGTGTCAGATTCAGAAAAGTTTTTACACTTTCCGGATTCAGGTTATCCGGAGGTGCCGACCCGTTATACCATTCACTTTGAGCAGATATTTCCTGCCTGAGAAGAAGTATTTCTCTTTCTCCGGCGCATATTTCCTGTGCCTCCTGACAGGTCTGACATTCAATAAGTTCTGTGATTGTATTCTGCTCTGTACGAACCACATATATGCCCAGAAACCCTTCATTTTTATCAGAAATATCTTCTTTTCCGCAGCATTCCATCGTCAATGCTCTTGCTGTATAGTGTTCTGGATTCTTCTGACTTACCATTCCACCGGCAGCTCCGGACGGCCATTTATCTTCGTCATATATCCACATTTCAAGATCATTTTCTCTTGCTTTATCCACACAATATTTCACATCTTCCAACCATTCTGTGGAAAGATATTCCGTTTCCAGACCTTCACGGGAATGAATAAAAAATCCTCCCATTCCTGCCTTTTTAAAGCCTTTAATCTGCTCTCCCAATTCTTCTTTTTTGAGAGTACTGTTCCATCCCCAAAATGGTGCACTTCGAAATTTTTCAGGCGGGTCAGACAGGCATTTTTTCAGTTTTTCTATTGTCCCCATAATCTTTTCTCTCCTTTATCTTTGACAGTACTGAGACAACAAAAGGGACTGCCAAACAGTCCCTTTATGATTTACAAAGTCATATTTTACATGAAATTGTTAGGTATAAACATAATGATATCCGGCACATATGTAACAAGGAATAACAGAGCGATCATAATAAGAACCATCGGCAATATTTCGCGTATGACACCTTTTATCTTCGTTTTTCCAAGCCCCGCAACAATAAATAAAAGCATTCCAAATGGCGGTGTAGAAAGACCAATCATCATGTTCAGACAGATAACAACTCCAAAGTGAACGAGGTCGATTCCCATTGCCTGTACCAGTGGAAGTACCATCGGTACAAATACCAGCTGAATTGTGCTGACATCAAGTACACATCCAAGAAGAAGGAATACAATGTTTACAATCAGCAGGAAAATGTATTTATTATCTGTAATTCCCATTACCAGACCTGCAACGATTCTTGGAACCTGTTCCAGTGAAATAATATAGGAAAACAGCATGGATGTTCCACAGAGCAACGCCAGTGTTGCTGTGTTTGCTGCTGATTTCTTGATGATATTCCAGAGTTTTTTCCATCCAAGTGTTTTGTAAACCAGAGCAGAAATCACTAATGCATATGCAGATGCAACAGCACCTGCTTCTGTAGGTGTGCAGATACCTGAATAGATCCCACCAAGAAGAATTACAACTGTAAATAATGCCGGAAGTGCCTGAACAGTTGCTCTCAGAAACTCTTTTTTGCTCATCACTACGCCAGCCGGATAATTTCTCTTATGAGAAATAAAAGCAACATAGATCATAAGAAGAATGGCAAGCAAAACTCCCGGAACCATACCACCCATAAACAGTTTTCCAATAGATGCGCCTGATAACATCGCATAAATAACCATCGGAATACTTGGCGGAAAAATTGGTCCTACTGTTGCCGATGCTGCTGTGATAGCACAGCTGAACTCTGCATCATATCCTTCTTTTTTCATCTGATCGATTTCCATAAGTCCAATGCCGGATGCATCTGCAATCGCAGAACCAGTCATACCGGAGAAGATCAGTGAAATAAATACGTTAACCTGTGCCGTACCACCCTTTAATCTTCCAAGAAGACCATTGCAGAAAGAGAAAAGCTTATCTGTTACTTCTCCCTCATTCAGCACATTGGCCATAAAAATAAACAGCGGTGCTGCAAGCATGGTATAATTCGCAAACATATTACCTGTAATGACCGTGAATACCTGACCTAATTTATCTGGTGCTGCCAGAAGGAAATATGTGATAGATGCTGCAAGCATGGAGAATGAAACTGGCATACGGATTATAAAACAGATTGCCATAACCACGAAAAGCATAATAATCGGCATACTCATAATTCCGTTCCTCCTTCTTTGTGTTCTTTAAATGCATTTCTGATATTGATACATGTTCTGATGATAACTTCTGCAAGCATATACATAAATGGTGCAAATACTACCGTATATGGAAGTTTCAGTACTCCTGTGACCATCTGTTTGCCAATCAGTGAATGCCAGCATGGAACAAAGCACAGCAACAGTAAAATCAGAAGAAATACATTATATACAACCTTAAAAATAAACTGTGTACGCGGCTTGACCGCATCATAAACCAGTCCGAATACTACATGTTCATCGGCTTCCATTGCCTTACCGACACCAAAAAACATGGTCCACATGTAACCCAGTACAGATATTTCATAGCTCCATGTAACCGGGGTTTTGAAAAAATATCTGGAAATAATCGTTACCATAAACGTTATAAAAATTACTAAAAACGTAATATTGGGAATAAATACACCAAGGAAATCCACAATAGCTTTACCAACTTTTTTTAACTGCTCCATGGTTTCCCTCCTCTCAATTCTATTTCTTACTGTCTTTTCTGATACAAAAGTCCCAGGCAGTGGCCTGGGACCTTCTGATTCTACAAAATACTTAAATTATTATTCAGCAGCTTCTTCTGTGGTCTCTTCAGACGTTGTGTCTGCCATAGCCTGAATTTCATTGTACAGATCCATATCCCAGTCTTTGATCATGTCTTCATTTTCCATGTATTTAGCCTGTACTTTTTCTTTGAACTCATTGATGTCCGGATAAGTAACAGTCAGTCCCTGTTCTTCAAAGAATTTAATAAGTTCAGCTTCTTTATCAAGTCTTGCAGTATCGTTTACATCTCTTGCATATTCCATTGCTTCTGTAACTGCTTCCTGCTGAGCTTCTGTCATTTCATTCCATGTGTCTCCATTGATACATGGCATAATGGAATCTACTACATGGTTTGTAATTGCAATATATTTTGTTACTTCATAGAATTTAGCACTTTCAATACTCGGAAGCGGATTATCCTGTGCATCTACAGCACCTGTCTGAAGAGCGGTATACAGTTCGCTGAAGGAAAGTGGTGTCGGGTTAGCTCCAAGAGCTTCTCCAAGGAACAGCCATGCTTCAGAGTTAGGCATACGAAGAAGTAAACCATTCATGTCATCATAGCTGTTAATTTCTTTTTCTCTGGTATTGATTACACGACTTCCAAGATAGAAACTGGAGAGCGGTTTGATGTTCAGTTTTTCTTCAATTTCCGGACGAATCTTCTCTGTTCCGATCTCACCATTCAGTACACTTGTCATATGCTCATAGGAGCTGAACAGATATCCTGATGCAAACATTCCATAGGAAGGAATCTGTGTTGCGATCGTAGGGAATGAAATATATGCCAGATCTGCATCTCCATTAAGAAGTGCATCAAACTCATTTTCAGAAGAAAACAGTGAACCATTATCATAACATTTACATGTCACAGAACCACCGGATAACTCTTCTACTTTTTCAGCAAATGAATACATTGCTTCGGTATGAGAATCACCACTTACAGATACAGATGTGAAAATCAGTTCTATTGCCGGATCATCCTTTGCCGGTGCATCTGCAGCCTGAACAGTGAGTCCTCCTGTTACAAGCATTGTTGCTGCCATCACTGTTGAAAGTATTGTTGCCATTAATTTTTTTCTCATTTTGTCTTCCTCCTGTTTTTTACATTATATTGTTTTTTCCCCTGTATTTGTAACCCCAATTACAAATTTTTTTCAAAAAATGAAGCACGAAATTCTTCTGTGATTGCACAAAATTCTTCAATTTCTAATTTTTTACTTCCCGTAAGAAGTTTGTAATCCTGTCTTCTGGACAGAAGATTCATCGGAACTCCTACCAGATTCATATGATATTTACTGTTGACCGGATATACCTGGCATTCTACCATGGATGCTGCACCAAGGAAATTCATCATTTCCTGTGCTCTTTCCGGCTGTGTCTTATAATTTTTGCAAAGCCATACATAAAGATCTGGATGGAAATTAGCCATAACACCTGAATATCCGGCGCATCCCATCTGCATACTCTTTAATAAAGTAGCTGCATTTGCATTAAAAATTTTCAAATCTGTACCTTCTACTGCCTTACATTTTGCTTCCAATTGAGTAAGATCACAGCAGGTATCCTTCAAAAATGCAAACTTTTCTGTCTTTGCACACCACTCCAGCAATTCCGAAGAAAGCAGTCTTTTGTACGGTGCCGGACATTCATAAATACCAAACATATCACCGTCAATTTTGTCCAACAGGTACTCAATATTCTGTTTTACTACGTCTTCGCTCTCGCTTTCCTCTGCAAACTGATTGGAGATAAACACATATGCATCAACTCCTGCATCAATTACTTCCTGTGCTTCACGAACCTGATCTTCTACCTTTTCAGCACAGTGTCCGGATGCAATAACTCCCATATGTTTTGGTGTATTATTAATGATAAACTTTGCAAGTTCTACTCTTTCTTTAGCGTTCAGTTCAAACATTTCACTGGACTGGCACACTGCAAAAATACCGTCCACACCATTTTTATCATACCATTCAATAATCCTGAGGACCGCATCATAATCAATTTTATTATCCTCGGTAAACGGTGTAATCATTACCGGCCATACACCATCTGCTATAGTTTTTTTCATTCTCCCTCTCCTTCTCCTTCTTTCAAGTCTACTGATTTGCTTTTCAAGTATGGTTATAGTATAATATATTTAATTTCAAATTGCTTTCAGCAAAATATTTAATACTATTTTATAATTTTCATCTTCGTAAACATCAACAAGAGGTACTTATGCAAGAACAGGAAATATTTGACGAATACTGTTGGAATGAACACAAAAAAATCCTTACTGCGGACTGGCACAAAATTCCAGGGCTCAATAATTTATCTCACTTCACACCAATGGCCCCGGGAATTCCGGTTCCTCTACATTATCATTCTGATATTATCGAAATACACTTTATGGTCAAGGGGCAACGTGATACTTACACTATGAAGGGTGATGTTCTTACCTGTTACAGGGCAACTGGTAATGAACTGTTTATAACCCGTCCCTATGAGTTGCATACAACCGGAAAAATCGCACAAAACCGCTGCGAATTCTTTGCCGTTCAGTTAAATCTTACAGCTCATGACAATTTTCTCGGTCTGAATCAACAATACAGTAATGCTTTATGCCGTAGTCTTCTCAGCATGGATAAGCATCTTTATCACATGGGAGATTCTCAGATTTCCATGCTTCGTACGGCATTTAATTTAATTTCCTATGGCAGAGAAGCAGACTCCCTGACAGGTGTACAATATCTTACCTGCGTCCTTGCCGGACTTCCATATCTCAGCCCGGTACCGGAACATACAAATGAACGTGTAAACACTACCATTGGTCTTGCACTGAAATATATCGAACAGCATATTGAGTATCCTATTACCTTGCAGGAACTGGCCAATGAAACCAATTATTCCCTTTCTCGCTTTAAATCCAAATTTAAAGAAGAACTCGGCATTACTCCTGCAGAATACATCACCCTGCAAAAAATGGATCGGGCACAGATGCTTCTGAAAACAACTAACTCTTCAATTACAGATATTGCATATCAGCTTGGTTTTTCTTCCAGTAATTATTTTTGTTCTGTTTTTAAAAAAACACTCAGCTACAGCCCTGCTGCTTATCGAAAAAACTTCACACAATCATGAGCTCCATTTTAAGGATCAATAAAGAAGCTCTATAGGATCAACAAACTAAAATGCACAAAAAAACCGCAGCACTTCATCATATCTACTATGAAAGGTACTGCGATTTTTTATTTACATGGAAATCCATCCAAATGCATTTGCCACAGAGCTGAGCAGGATGATTGCTGCAAAGATCGGACAAAGATATTTAATCATGAAATTGAAAATTTTCTTTCTTTTAAAGGTTCCCTCACCGAGAACAACTTCGTCTTCTACCTTCTTCAATCCGATCACTCTTGAGATCAGAAGACAGGTAGCAATTGCTGCGATCGGCATCATCACGGAGTTTGTCAGGAAGTCAAAGAAATCAAGGAACTGCATTCCTATGATCTTCACACATGCCAGTGGCCCGTATCCAAGTGATGACAGACTGCCGAGTACGATCATGATTGCACCAACAACCAGTGTGGATTTCTGTCTGCACCATTTCAGCTCATCCTGGAATGTGGATACTGCACTCTCTGTCAGCGCAATAGAGCTTGTCAGGGCTGCGCAGAGTACCAGTACGAAAAACAGAATACCGATCGGTGTGCCAAGTCCCATACTTGCAAAAACCTTTGGAATCGTGATAAACATCAAAGCCGGACCTGCCTGCAGAGTATCCGGATCACCACCAGAAAATGCAAATACTGCCGGAATGATCATCAGACCTGCCATGATTGCAATTGCAGTGTCAAAGATCTCTACGTTTGTTGTTGAGCTTTCAATAGAGACATCTTTCTTCATATAGGAACCGAATGTCACCAGAATACCCATTGCAATAGAAAGTGAATAGAACATCTGTCCCATTGCGGCTACTACTGTCATCCATGAAAAATTCTTCGGATTTGGAATCAGGAAGTACTTAACGCCCTCCAGAGCTCCAGGTCGTGTCACCGAGTAGATTGTGATCACAATTGATAAGAATACCAGAATCGGCATCATAAATTTAGATACACGCTCTACACCATTTCGGACACCGGCATAGATGATGCCCACTGTAAATAATGCAAAAACCAGGAAGCAGATCTCTGTAGATACTCCATTTGAAATAAACTCTGAGAAATATCCGTCTGTTGCCAGATTCTGCGTATTTCCTTTTACATATTCAACCAGATATTTGATTACCCATCCGCCGATAACGGAATAATACGGCACGATGAGAATCGGGATGATCGCGTTGATCCATCCACCAACAGAAAGCCATCTTGATTTTCCAAATTTTCCAAATGCACCTACCGGACTTTTCTTTGTCATTCGTCCAAGTGCTGTCTCTGCTACGATCATAGAATATCCGAATGTCAACGCCAGGATAATATAGATCAGCAGAAAGATCCCTCCGCCGTACTTGGCTGCCAGGTATGGGAATCTCCATATGTTTCCCAATCCTACAGACGCACCGGCAGCAGAAAGTACAAATCCCAGTTTCCCGGAAAACGTACTTCGTTCATGTTTGTGTGTTTCCATAATGTTTCCTCTCCCTATGTATTTACGTCTTTCAAATTCACCTTTTGATGATACCATGCTTTTTCATCTCAGGCAAATAATATGTGGCAAAATTATCTTATATTATAAAAAACAGATAAATTTCTCAATTTTTTCATATTGTTTGACAATAGACTTTTCCGCTTCAATCTGCTACTATGATAACCAAATTTACATAAGGAGCTGATGACCATTGCACAAAAAATTCAAAGAACTCTTTTCTTACCTCGCAATTATTGCAGGTGCACTGATTGCAAGCTTTTCTGTTGCCTGTATTCTGCTTCCCAATGATGCAATTGACTACGGAACTGCGGGTATTGCAATTATCATAAGCAAGCTTATCGGTTATAATCTGTCCCTGTGTGTTCTTGTCGTCTTTCTTCCATTTCTTGCCGCGGGAATTATTTTTCTCGGAAGACATTTTTTTGCTAAAACTTTTATTGGTTTTGTTGTATATACCTTTGGTCTTGCCTATTTCGAAAAAATCCCCTTTGAACTTAATACTGAGCACTTCCTTGCAGTTGCATTCGGCGGTATGATTCTTGGCATAGGCCTGGCTCTTATTCTGCGTAATGGCGGATGTATTGACGGTTCTGAGATTTTTGCCAATATTATTGTAAAATATGTCTATAACCATACCGGCAAGGATTACAGTATTTCTTATCTGCTGGTTGGTTTTAATATTTGTATATATGTTGCAGTCTTTGTACTGATCAATCGCGATGCCGCAATGCTTAGTCTACTTGTATATATCATTGCCACAGTCATCATTGACCACTTTACCGATCACTTCGAAGCACTCAAACAGGTAACGATCATCACCAAAGATCCTGATGAAATTATAAAAGAAATAAAAGAAGATCTGAATAAGACATGTACTATTATCAATTCCTCCGGCGTCATCGCCGGAGACAATAAAACTCTGATCTGTTATGTAAACTATTTTGAACTCCAGCAGATCAAAAAGATCATCTCAAAAAATAAGGGATCTTTCAGTACGGTTTCTACTATTGAGGAAATTCTTCGATAACAACAAAAAATCAGGGAAATTCTGTCAAAAATTTCCCTGACCCTTTTTCTGCATGCTGTTTATTCTTTTTACACATTTACTTCTTCAACATATTCAGATAACCATTTCTTTCTTCTATCGGTATCTGAAGTGCATCCATCGCTTGCTCAATCGTCCATCCCATGCTCTCCGTAAGTTTCCGAATAGACGTGGCGATCCCCTCTGCAATTCCATATGCTCTCCCTTTAGCAATACCCTTCTGTTCTACACCATCACTCAAATTACACATCTCCGACACCTCTCTTTCCAACTCCTGTGTCATTTTGATAGCAAAATCTTCCTGTAGTATCTTTTTCTTCTCTTCTGTACTTCGTTCCGTCGATAGCAACACTTCCAGAAACTTCAAAATCTCCGTTGCCTCTTCATCGTCTACATCTCCCAGACAAATAATAATCGCCGTCAGAAGATCGTAATTCATTATGTCCTCTTCATACAATCCAACTACCTTTTCTTCCTGTATGGAATACTGGTTAATTGTATTCTTTCTGTAATTCGGAGGATTCATGCATATAAAAATACTGTAAACCTTCTTTATCTTTTCATAATGAGAATTTGTAAATTCTGTACCATACTGACTCGAAACCAGTCGACAACAATAATACAGATTTCTTTTTACAATCGGATATCCCGGATAAAAATCATTCTGTGCCTCTATATTTATAATAAGACTGATTCTCTCTCCTGTTCCGGGTACAATCGCGCGAAATCTGATATCATAAGTTACGGTTCCTTCATTAATAGTACTGTCTTCTGTATTTAATCCTGTTATCTGTTGGGATTGCACTTCTTCATCCGGATGTACTGCAACTTCTGAGATTTGTGCCTCACCTTCTATGTACCTTGAAGCAATCTCCGAAATCTCACAATCCCTGTACTCTTCCAGACAGCTCTTCATGATCCAGGCAAGAATTATTTTATTCGCAAGTAACCTTTTACATGCCCTGTCATACGCTGCTTTTTCTCCTGCGGTAGAAATCATTTTTGCTAATGTGCTTTTTGCTTTCATCCACCACAAGCCTTTCTGTGAACTATTTGTTCTATTTCTATAATAACATAGATGTCCATATTTGTGTATGAACTTTCTATAAAAAAATTATAACAAGCACATATAGCTTCGCACAAAGCATAGCATTATTTGCATAGTTTTTCCAAACGATACATATCCTTCCGCCTGCTCTTTAATAATGGTAATTCTTCCCTTACCTGGTCTTCGTAATCAAGATCCAGTTCTGCCAGAAGGATGCCTTCTTTTTCGTCCAGCATGTCCATGACTCTGCCCCATGGATCTGTAACGATGGAATACCCCCAAGAAATATATCCTGCGGATTCGTCGCGCATTGGCGCACAGCCTATCATGTAGATCTGATTGTCCAGTGCTCTGGTTCTGAAGGACAATTCCCAGTGTGCAGGACCTGTCGTCATATTGAATGCTGCCGGAACAAAGATTGCCTTCGCGCCATCATTTACCATCATTCGTGCAAGTTCCGGAAAACGGATGTCAAAACACAGCATCACTCCCATTTTGCCAAATTCAGTATCAAAAACTGTATCATGATCTCCCGCCGTCAAAGTATCTGATTCTTTAAACGTCTGTCCGCCTTTGACATCAATATCAAACAAATGCACCTTTCTGTGCTTACCGATCTGTTTTCCCTGCCGGTCAAAAATATAAGATGTATTGTAAACCTTTCCCTCTGTATCCTTCTCCGGCATTGAACCGCCGATAAGATAGATTCCATATTGTTTCGCGTATTCCGAAAGCTGCTGCCATACAGGGCCACCCTCTTCTTCTGCATAGACAGGGAAATTCTGCGTCTGATATGGACAGCAGAACATCTCCGGAAGAATAACAAAATCCGGTTTCTCATCTTTTATCTTTTCAAGATATATTCCCGCTGTCCTGACATTCTGCATTTTGTCAGTCACTGTCGGCATCTGTATTGCTGCTACTTTTATTTTTGCCATTTTCTATCCCTCTTTTACTTTTTGACATGTACATGTAAATTTTCTTCTTATTTTAATGGTAGCATAAGCACCAATATCTGTATATAAGCTTTCCATAAATATTCGTTCTTCTTCAAAATTATGTTTTCTTTATAGGACAATCCCTTTAATATGGTAAAAATTTAAAACATTCCATTGACAGTGCATTTTTTGAATGATAGAATTGAAAAAAGCGACGAAGGCGTCAGTTTTTTTGTAAACTGCGCCTTTTTTCATTATTTAAAAGAAAAGGAGTGTTTCTCTATGAAAAAGATGTGTTATTTATTAACAATGGGATTACTCGCAGGAAGCCTTACTGTTCCTGTATTTGCAGCTTCTGATGCAGAGACAGATAAGAAATGGACTATCGCAACTGATACTGTATTCAAACCTTTTGAATACACAGATGACAGCGGTAATTTCGTAGGTATCGACGTAGACGTACTTGATGCGATTGCAAAAGATCAGGGCTTTGAATATGAGCTCAAGAGCCTTGGATGGGACGCTTCTATTGCTGCATGCCAGGCTGGACAGGCTGACGGTATGATCGCCGGCGCATCTATTACAGATGAAAGAAAAGAAAGCGGCTGGCTGTTTTCCGATGGATATTACAATGCAACTCAGTCTATGACTGTACAGAAAGATTCCGATATCAAAGGATTCGACGATCTGAAAGGCAAGACTGTAGGTGTTAAGACCGGTACACAGGGTGCTACCTACGCAGAAAGTCTCAAAGACGAATACGGATTCAACATTACTTACTATGAAGATTCACCGACAATGTATCAGGCAGTTCTCGGCGGACAGGTTGTAGCATGCTTCGAGGATACTCCGATCATGGCATCCTCCATCAAAGATGGTGACCTCGCTCTTCAGATTCTTGAGGACACTGCAAACGAAGGATCTCCTTATGGATTCGCAATCTTCGACGCAGACAATCAGGAACTTCTCGATATGTTCAACGCTGGTCTCAAAGACATCAAAGAAAGCGGCGAATACGACGAGATCATTGCCAAATACCTTGGAGAAGACGCAGTTCCGACAGAAGAAGCTGCTGATGACGCTGAGGCAGATACAACAGAGGCTCCTGCTGAAGAGGAAGCTGCTGAATAATCAGAATATATATTACACGAATTACAGGGCTGCTGCATTTTGTGGCAGCTTTGTTTTTGAAAGGAGTTTTCCATGATCCAGATCATAACAAGATATGGAAATCTGCTGCTCCTTGCAATGGGACAGACCCTGCTTCTTGCTTTATGCGGTCTGTTTTTTGCCTGTATTCTGGGTATGTTTTTTGGTTTGTTAAGTGTACTTAAGAATAAAGCCTGCAGAATCATATCTTCTATTTTTGTTGATGTTATCCGAGGCGTTCCTATGATCGTCCTCGCGTATTTTATTTATTTCGGTGTTCCTTACTGTCTGAACAATATGATGGGATTCAGTTTTACCCTGACAGCACTTCAGGCCGGAACTGTCTGCCTTGCACTGAACTGTGGTGCTTACATGGCTGAGATCATCCGTGCAGGTATCCTGTCCGTTGATCCTGGTCAGATGGAAGCGGCAAGGAGTCTCGGACTTCCTTATTCCCGCGCTATGATCCGCGTTGTTCTTCCGCAGGCGATCCGTACTATGATTCCAAGTATCATCAATCAGTTTATCATCACTCTGAAAGATACTTCCATCCTGTCCGTTATCGGATTCCCGGAACTGGTCAACACTGCAAAGAACGTTGTTGCCAATTCTTTCATGTCCTTCCAGACATGGGGCATTGTTGCGATCATGTACCTGATCGTCATCACAATCCTGTCCAAAATCGCAAAAGTCTTAGAAAGGAGATTAAACCGTGGCCGTAAATAAAGACAACGTCAAAATCCACGTATCACATCTGAAAAAAAACTTCGGCTCTCTGGAAGTCCTGAAGGATATCTCCACAGACATTCATGAAGGTGAAGTAGTCGTTATCATCGGACCTTCCGGAAGCGGTAAATCTACTTTCCTGCGCTGCATGAACAAGCTCGAAGAGATCACCGCCGGAGAAGTGATTGTAGATGGACACAATCTTACAGACAAACATATTGATATCAATAAAGTCCGTGAAAATGTAGGAATGGTATTCCAGCATTTCAATCTTTTCCCGCATATGAATGTCACACAGAACCTGATGCTCGCTCCGGTAGAACTGAAAAAAGCTACCAAGGATGAAGCCAGACAGCGCGCCATCCACATGCTGGAAAAAGTCGGCATGGCCGACAAAGCTGACACATATCCAGAGCAGCTTTCCGGTGGGCAGAAGCAGCGTGTAGCGATCGCACGTGCCCTCTGCATGACTCCTGATATCATGCTTTTTGATGAGCCAACCAGTGCTCTCGACCCGGAAATGGTTGGTGAAGTTCTTCAGGTTATGAAGCAGCTCGCCGCCGATGGCATGACAATGGTGATCGTAACCCATGAAATGGGCTTCGCCCGCGAAGTCGCCGACCGGGTTATCTTCATGGATGGTGGTTACATCGTAGAGGAAGGTACCCCACAGGAAGTTCTCCTGAATCCACAAGAAGCACGAACGATTGATTTCCTGAATAAAGTACTGTAACTTATAACAGCCGCTGCGATTTATCACAGCGGCTGAATTTTTCTAAAATATTTTTAATTTTACAACGATTCCAGAAACTTAATTGCTTCTTCCGGCCAGCCTTCCACATCTGTTCCGCGGCCATCGCCAAAACCATGCTCTCCTTTTTCGCCCAGCTTCAGCTGAGTTCTGATTCCATATTCTTTTAATCGATCATGCAGATAAACGGAATTCTCATACGGAACTGTTGAATCATCTTTACAGTGGACAATAAAGCATGGCGGATATTCTGTATCAATCATATTAGAGACTTTATACTTTTCAAGATAATCCAGCACACCAAGTCCAATTGCCTTCTGTACATATTTGAATTCATTAAAACCACTGAAAATGATATAGGCAATATCTGGAAATCTTTCCTGTGCTTTCTCTATCATTTCCAGCCCTGTCATTCCTGGCATACGGATATCTGTAAGTACAATATCCGGTCTTTCTCTGTATATAAGATCCAGACCTTCCCTTCCGGTTGATGCAGTTCCCACCAGTTGAATATTTGGATCTTTTTTGAGTACTATTGACATTCCCTTTAAGACCAGAGTTTCATCATCAATCAATACTATTCTGAACATTATCCTTCTCCTTCGTAAAACTGATCTGTACTTTTGTCCCCTCATTAAGTCTGCTGTAAAACTTTACTTCAGCATTCTCTCCATAAATGAGACGAATTCTTTCTATACTGTTACGGACAGCATATCCCTTCTGCAGTGCATCCTCTGATTCCATTCCAACACCATCATCACTGATCTCAAAACAGATCCTGTCATCCTTCTGATATACTTTTATTCCAATCGTTCCATCACCTATTTTGGGCTCGATTCCATGGTACACCGCATTTTCTACAAATGGCTGCAGCAAAAGTTTGATAACCGGATAATTCATCAGTTCTTCATCTGCCTGGATATAATATTTGATTTTTCCATCAAATCTTATATTCTGTATGTACAGGTAACTTTTTACAAAATCCAGTTCTTTTGATACAGGTATAAATTTATCACCTTTACTAAGTGCAATCTTAAAAATATCACTCATTGCTTTTGTAAGTTCTGCTATGTCATCTGCCTCATGAATGATCGCCATCCAATACAAGGAATCCAGTGTATTATATAAGAAATGTGGATTAATATTCGACTGAAGAAGTTCCAGTTCTGCCTGTTTGTTTTTCAGTTCGATCTGTGTTACCTTATCTGACAATGCAAGCTTTTCGTTAACCATTTTGTTAAATTCCTGGCCGATCATTCCGATCTCATCATCTGCAAAATCGCTTTCCAGAAATCGCTCACCTTCTCCGACTTTTATGATGTTTTCTCTCAGCTTATTCAAAGGTTTTGTCATTTTGCTGCACACAAAAAAGGTCGCAGCGGCCAGCACAAGAATCGTTGTCAAGAGTCCATTATTGATGATTGCTCTGATTCCTGATGCTTCTTTTACAATATCCTGTCATCGGATCGTATATAAAAGCTGCCAGCCTGTTTCCAAATCTTCGTAACTTGAAGTATAATAATCATCTGATTGTGTCTGAATAAGCTCCAGACTTTTTTGTGCCTCTTCTTCCGTTCCACTGGAACAGGCGATTATATGGCTGTCTCCATTTTTTGTATCGACCAGCATATACTTTCCCTGGTCCTCATCATTTGACGGTAATACATTCTGAAAAGATTCTTTATCAAACGTTACTACCAGAATTCCTATCTTTTTCTGCGTTTCAAGACTTTTTAAGACTTTCGTGCAGGAAAATACATCTTCCTTTTCTGTTATAACATCAAATCCTGTAAATGTCTCATATCCCTGATCTGCAGTTGTTTGCTGATACCACGCAGTCTTTTCCATATCAGAAAATTTAAGACCTCTAGCAGAAACATTATCGATACTTCCATACTTCATGCTGAATCTTCTTCCTGCATTATCAAAAATGTGTATCGTACGCAGTCCCGAAAAATTAAACATATATGGCGTCATGGCATCTTTTAAGCGAATCATAGAAATACTGTCCATCATTTCACTTTCTTCTGTTTTCTCTGAAGGTGCTTCTTCCGCTGACTGTTCTAATACCTCCTGCAATACAGTATCCGACAAAATATTTCTGGCTATATCTCTGTAGTATTCCAGGTTATTGTCCAGTATTCTTCCTGTCGATTCCAGAATTTTATCATAAGATTCTGAATTGGTTTCAACCAGCAGTTTCCCCATCTGCTGATATAGCACAACTCCAAGCAATATAAGTGCCGGAATGATAATTACAAGCTGCATGGCAATGATCCGGCTTCGTATTGTCTTTAATTTAAAAAAATCCCCAATACACTTCATATCTTCTTCCTCCATACAAGTACTTTTATTTTACAACGAATATTTCTGTTATGGAAGGAGGTCATTTTTTTGATATAAAAAAAGAAATGCCGGCAAACATCGTGTCCATCAGCATTTCTTTTTTATGAATGTGTGTTTATACAAAATTACTATTTTACTCTTTTACTGCACCGGAGGTCATTCCACCAACGATGTACTTCTGTCCGATCATATAAACAATGACTACCGGGATGCAGGTAAGCACGATGTCTGCGAAAATATAGTTCCAGTAGCTCTTATTTTTTCCGAAGAACTGATATACTGCCATGGTCATCGGGAACAGTTTACTCTTGCTGGACAGATACAGAGGTGTCAGGAAATCACTCCATACAGTCATGAACTGCAGAATAAAACAGGTTACCAGTGTTGGTTTCATAAGAGGCATGATAATCTTGAAAAACAGACTCAGCGGTCCCGCACCGTCAATAACTGCCGCCTCATCCAGTTCTACTGGAATCGATACTACAAAGTTTCTGATAGTGAATACACAAAACGGTATCATCGCACTTGTAAATACCATGACAATACCTGTTCGTGTGTCATTCAGATTCAGAGTGCTTAAAACTCTGACAAGTGTTACATAGTTGACCGGGAAAAACAGTCCGCAGAGAACAAAGTAATAAAGAAATGTATTCAGCTTAGTTCTGTTGCGGCACATAACAAATGCTGCCATCGCACAAAGTACAACTCCCAATGTTGTTGCAACTAAGGCATAGATCAAACTGTTTGCAAATCCCTGGATCAGGTTTCCTTTTTTAATTACTTCTGCATAATTTGAAAATACCCATTCCGTTGGAAGGGCAAGACTCATTCTTGCCGCTTCACCTTTATCCTTAAAAGAATTGATGAGTACCATATAGAATGGAAGAATAACTGTCAGACACAGAAGAATACAGACTACCTGCTTCAGCACGTTTTGAATTTTTTTATTTTTCATTACTGCTGCACCTCCTGTTTACTCAATGTCTTAACAATACCCACACCAATGATCGCCGTAATTATAAGAAGAATTGTGTTCAATGCAGAAGACATTCCATACTGGCCTCTGGAGTAAAGCTGGAATGCATAAGTTGTAAGAACTTCCGTTGCATGTCCAGGACCACCGTTTGTAAGAACATAAACAATATCAAATACTTTCAGACCATATGTAATACCAAATACCAGGTTGATCATGATAGAACCTGTCAGCATCGGAAGTGTTACATAGCGAAGTCTCTGCCAGAAATTTGCACCATCGATTTCTGCCGCTTCATAATAAGATTTCGGAATTGTATTCAATCCTGCAAGGAAGATTGTCATAACATAACCGATTCCCCTCCATGCATCGACGCCATAGATAGATTTCCACACGACAGCAAGATCAGACAGCCATTTCTGCTTCAGGACTCCAAGATGTAATGCATCCAGAATCGCATTCAGAAGTCCTGTATTGTAGTTCAAGATAGACTTAAAAACAAGACCAATGATCACAAATGGAAGAATTGACGGAAGATACAGAAGAGTTCTGTAAAGTCCCTTTCCTCTCAGCCCTTCCTGAAGCATAATTGCTATCATGAGAGCAGGGATCAGTTTTACAATATTGGAAATGATCGTAAATTTAAGAGTATTTCCAATTCCACTCAGATATCCTTTATTTGATGTCAGAATTTCTTTAAAATTCTGTAGCCCCACAAAATGTGTACCGTTCAGAACACTTCTGGAATTCCAGTCTGTAAAGGAATATCCTACACCCATTGCACTTGGGAGAAGGAAAAAAATCATATACAGTGCCAGTGGCAGCACCAGAAACCACCATGGATATATTTTTTTCTTATTCACTGAAGTCGCCTCCTGTTTTATGCAGTCCGATTAGTCAAAAGGATAATCTTCTTATTTCTTTCCTTTAGCAGACAGTGCGAAGGATTTTGCTCCCTCGCACTGAAGAATTACCCTTATTTTACGTATTTCCTGTCTGAAATTTATTTCCAGTTTTCGTCTCCGACAGTCTTTGCAGCTTCTGCACGGTTGGTATCCATGTTCTTGAGAACATCGTTTGCTTCCATTTCACCCTGGCAGAATGCAATCATATCCTGACCAAACTGCATCCAGTAGTCATTTGTATATTTTGTACCATTCTGAAGTACAGATACACTCATTTTATCTTTATCTACTGTTTTAAGGAACTCTTCCTCTTCTGGCAGCCAGTGCTGTTCCAGATTTTCATCGTTTACATCAAGGTTTGTGTAAGCCGGTGAGTTATCAAGGATTTCCTGAAGGCTCTCCGTTGTTGTTACAAAGTTAAAGAATTCTTTTACAAGGTCTTCATGCTCTGTTCCTTTGTATCCAAACATTGTCGGGCCAGCCGGGCTTGTTGGATACCAGGTATTGTCACCAAGTGGAATCAGGAACATTCCAAATTCATCTTCAGAACCGGTATCATCTTTGATCTGTTTGATATAACTGGAGTTTGCCATAGCCATTGCACAGTTTCTGTCACCAAATTCGTTGGACATATTTGTACTGTCTGTTCCAATCCAGTCTTCTCCAAAGTATCCTGCATCAGAAAGCTCTTTGAATTCGTTCAGAACTTCAAGCATTTTTTCATTATCTGCAAATGTAGCTTTGTTTGTATTTAATGCGTCATACAGACCTGGGGTTGCTTCTTCGTAAACTCCACCGATCTGGAAGAATGCAAGCTGATGCTGCCATCCATCTGCTCCTGGCATAAACCATGGAGTGATTCCTGTGTCTGCAATCTTTGCACAGAGATCTTTGAGTTCTGCATAAGTAGATGGAACTTCCCATCCATTCTCTTCAAACAGTGATTTGTTATAAAGCATTACGTATTCAGGAGAATTATTCCAAACCTGAAGTCCATATAATTTACCATCGTATGTACAGGATTCTTTTCTTGTGTCCGGCATAAGATTTTCCCATTCAGCTCCTGTAAAATCAATGCAGTATTTTTCCGGATCAACGATTGTTGATTCGATAGCAAATGGATTGGACTGGATCCAGAATACATCTGCGCAGGAATCTGTTGCCAGTTTGGACTGAAGAAGATCTGAATACTGATCTGCCGGAATTGTCTGCAGGTCAACAGTTACATCATAAGTATCCTCAAAACGTTCCAGCGTCTCATCATAACGATTGTCCATCCATCCTGTGGATACCAGAATACTCAGTTCCTCACCTGCAAAATCCTTGGTATCATCTGCAGCAAATACATTTACACTAAGACCTGTTGTCATAGTTGCTACCATTGCTGTTGCACATGCAACTGCCCAAAATCTCTTTCTCAACATAAAAACTTCCTCCTTTTATAATTGTTTCGTTCACGCTTTTGATGATATTAGTTTATCAGTAACGATCTGGTTTATCCATGGACAAACCCATTCTGATTTTGTACTTTTTTCACATTTTTATATATTATTTTCACATTGCTTTGGTATGTTATTCACCATACAATGTTAACTTGCATATTATTGTTCATTTATTTATTTTATTATTTGTAGTTTTTTTACATACGTGTTATAATTTTTGCACAATGCTTTTGATACTCTACAGACTGAAAAAATATACTCACAACAGGAGGCGTATCTCGGCATGAAACAACGCAGCTTACAATCAAAACTTTTTATTGCCTATCTAAGTATGGCATGTCTCATCTTGTTTTCTTTTGCAGCATTTTTTTATCTGTTTGTAGCTGGGCGGCTGAAAGAAAGCCAGATCAGTGCTATGAACACATTAAATTCCAGCTTTCAGTCACAGGTGGATTCTGCCATCCAGGATCTTGACACTGTGTCCGTAAATATCAACTACAGTAATATCTCTAAAAGTATTCTTGATCAGAAATTTGACCTCAATATTTCTGATGACATGCTGTCCAAAATGTCTGATCTCTTTCTCTCGTTGAGCGGCACAGAACTCAAGGCAGATCAGGTAAATCTGTATGATTTTTCCGGATATGTCCTTCAGGCAGGACTTTCCACTATGGTAAAAAAAACAGATTCTTCCCGCACGGAATGGCTTCAAAAAGCGCGCGAAGCCAACGGCAAAAAGATTATCACTAAACCATATTCCACATACGAATATTCCAAATCTGCCAAATATACACAATGGATGATCTCTGTTTATCGTTCTTTTACAAATCAGTATCGTCGAGGTGTTGGTGTAATTGAAACTGCCAAACAATGTAAGTCCATCTTTAAAAGCATTATTTCTTATGAGAAAAAAAATCACGATGCAGCTGCATCTGTGTATGTATTTAATAACGATGGAGAACTTATTTATCCTTATGATATTTCAGAAGAAAATGCCGAACAGATCAAACCATATTTTACCCTTACCGATGATTCACAGACTTCAACCCGACTGAAAAGCCCTCTCACCGGTAAAAACGTTTATGCAACACGTGCTGATTCAAAATATACAGGCTTTACCTACTTAACAGTCCAGCCGGAATCCTTTATACTTAAACCTGTTTACCAGATGCTTCAGATCCTTCTGGCAGTTGTTGCAGCATTTCTTCTGGCATCCGTGATCGTATCCTATAAATTATCACGTTCCGTCGTAAAGCCTGTAAAACATCTGAAACACATCATACAGCGAATGGAACTGGATACCCTTGGACAGGAAAAGGTTACTTCCTATCCGGTTTCTGTCAATGAACTGGAAGAGCTCTATCAGGCATTTCAGCATATGAGTGATAACCTGAAGGATTCCATGATGGAGCTGACTGAGGCCAAGGAACAAGAAGTGCGTGCGAGGAGCATGGCTCTGCAGACTCAGATCAATCCACATTTTTATTATAATTCCCTGTCAAGCATCAGTGTTCTTGCGGAAAATGGTGACTGCGATACAGTTGTAAAAATGTGCCGAAATCTTTCAATGATCATGCGCTATATCACAGATACCGGACATACTACAGTGACACTTGCGGACGAACTGGATTATGTCAGAAAATATCTGTACTGTATGAAAGTACGTTACCAATCCAGTCTGAATTATAACATTGATGTGGATGAGAGCATCCTTACGGAAAATGTTCCAAAGCTTTTGATCCAGCCACTTGTGGAAAATGCAATTCGTTATGGTTCAGACTGTGCTCCACCGTGGACGATCACAGTCAGCAGTTATATTGCGGACGACTGCTGGAAGATCACCGTTACGGATACCGGCCCTGGATTTTCAGAGGAAGCATGTGCAAGGATTGCGGAAAATCTTGCCAAAGCGGATAAAAACCCTGGACTTCCGGAGCTTAAGATCAATGGACTGGGAACCGTAAATGTTTATCTCCGGTGGAAGCTTTTCTGCAAAGGAGATATTATCTTTGAGTATGGCAACACTGAAGATGGACACGGAATGGTTTCCATAGGGCGCTACATAGCGCAGGACCAGAGAAGCCTAGTAACAGGCAGTGCCAGAAAGGAATCGACATGAAATATACAGTAATCGTTGCAGAGGATGAAGAGCTTCTTTTAAATAATCTCGTACAGAAAATTCAGAAAGCAGATCCGGATTTTCAGATTGTTGGTACAGCTCAGACAGGAGATCAGGCACTGGCACTGGTAGAAAAGCTTCAGCCTGATCTTATCGTCACAGATATAAGGATGCCTGTTATGGACGGGATTGCACTGCTCACCAGAGTAAGAAGTCAATTTCCCAATATCAAATTTATCATCACCAGTGGATTTTCAGATTTTGAATATGCCAAAAAAGCTATCACGTTAAAAGTTTCGGATTATCTTCTGAAACCAATCGACCCTGATGAGCTTAAGGAAACCCTGAAAAAGATCAAAAGAGAATTTCAAATTGCACAAAATGATTATGCTGCAGTTTTTAATACAGATACCGCAGCCCTGACACCGGCACAGATTGCCTCCGTCCTTAGGGATTTTATTATCAGAAATTACAGCGAAGACATCAATCTGAACCTTATTGCAGACAATATGAATTACAGTCCGGGATATCTGACAAAGATCTTCTGTCAGGCTTACGATACCACCCCGACCAAATATCTGACCAATCTGCGGATGCACAAAGCACAGCAGCTCCTTCTTAACGAACCTTCGATGTCCGTCCGCCAGATCGGTGAAGTATGCGGATATCATGATCAGGGATACTTCAGCCGCATTTTTAAAAAACATACAGGCAAAAGTCCTTTGGACTATCGCACAGAAAAAGAGGAAGCCATCAAATGATGACTTCCTCGTATTTTGTTTCGCTCATTCCATCATAACTTCCCTGGCGATCTTCGATCGTCAGTCTGCCATTCTTATCATCCCATTTTAATTTTGTGGTTGCATACGCACCCTTTTCAAAATTATAGTTATTTCCCTCATCTTCATAAAGAGTAAACTCTGCATCTGCTCCCGGATATACCAGCAGTTTCACCGGATCATCCGGTTTCTGAGAAGCGTAAGTAAGTCCATCTGCAACCGGAAGAATACTTCCGGCTTTTACAAAGATCGGCATCTGGTCGATCGGAGCATCCACAGTCACATACTGACCACCTGCATATTTTGTTCCAGTCCAGTAATCATACCAGTCTGTTCCCTGTGGAAGATAACATTCCCATACTTTTTCGCGGTCAAGCTCTGTGCTTTCCGGTCCATAATACATTGGCTCTGTAACCGCACAGATCAGAAGAGATGGACCAAACATAAACTCATTCTCAATCTTTCTGGCTGTTTTATCCTCCGGAAAATCAAACAGAAGACTTCTCATGATCGTATAATCATTAAAATGAACAGCTCCTGCAAGAGAATAAATATACGGCATCAGATGATATCTCAGTTTTATAAACTTCTCAATTGCATCATAGAACATGGTTCCCTTTTCGCCAAAGTTCCAGATTTCTCTCGGTGTATCCGTTCCATGAGAACGGAACATAGGAAGAAAAGTTCCCATTTCAAGCCATCTGGTATACAGTTCGCAGTATCCCTTATCTTTAACACCCTCGTTATATTTTCCCTGCCAGAACCACTTTGGTTCCGGATCTGTATTGCATCCGCAGCCACGATTCTGCCATTTATCGGCAACCGTAAAGAATGCTCCTATATCCAGTGTCCAATACGGATATCCGCTCAGTCCCATATTAAGGCCTTCTACGATCTGAATCTTAAAGTTATCCCAGGAAGCACAGGTGTCACCAGACCAGAGCATTGCTGCATATTTCTGTCCGGAAGCATATCCGGAACGTGTCAGATTGAGAACACGCATCTCCTCTGTATCATTTCTCTGATTCTCGTAAATGCCTTTCGCATGCATCAGTGCAAATGCATTGGCTACTGCCGGATCAAGATACTTTTTGTGTTCTCCACCGACAAGCTCGTATCTTTCCCATGGTTCTCTCTTTACACCGCCATTCCAGTCCGGTCCGGAAAAAGGTTCGGTAGAATCACACCACCAGGATTCAAAGCCCTGATCAAAGAGCCCTTCTTTTACCTGTTTCCAGTACATTTCACGTGCCTTTTCATCAAATGCATTATAAGTAGCATAATCATAAAGAAGATATCCTGCATCAAAGAATTCCTGATGATTTTTGCCTCCGGCATTCATGTTCGGCCACACAGAAACCATACTGTGTGCATGCATTTTATTTATCTCTTCCATGCATTCTTTGTTGTCACCGTAGCGTTCTTTATCAAGGATCTTCTCTCCCCAGTTGCCCGGTTCCCAGGTATTCCAGTCCTGAACCACACAGTCGATCGGAACACCGATCTCTCTGTAATGTCGGATGATCTCCGCCAGTTCTTTTGCTGTATAATACTGTTCCTTGGACTGAATATATCCATAAGCCCATTTTGGCAGCATCTGGGCTTTACCAGTCAGATAACGATAATCATGAATGATTCCATCCATCGTCTTGCCGCCGAGGAAATAATAATCAATCTGATCTACGGTATCCAGAAACAGATACGACTCTCTGCCCTCATCATTGAATGTCATCAGAGAACAGCAGTCAAATAACACTCCATATCCTTCGGTGGATACGAACATCGGCATCGGAATACGCATATTGTGCTGATACAGATACTGTGTATGTTCACGGTAATTGTAGATTCCTTCTTCTGCCTGTCCTAATCCATGAATCTCTTCGTCCTCCTTCCAGTCGAAGAAAACTCTTGCACGGTATCCGTCTCTGACTTTTTCTGCTTTGAGGTTCTGGATAAAGTTGCGTTCCCCGTCTACTGTCTTAACACGGTTGATGATTGGCTTTTCTCCACCGGTAGTGTAATGGACTACATCGATTCTTGTGAGGTCAGCCTTACTCTGCTGCATCCATACACTTCCATCCGGATGCTTCCAGGTGATACATCCTGTTTTAAGATTTAATTCCGCCTGCACCGCTGATGTTTTTACTGTGACTATTCCGTCTGCCTCTGCTACTTCAAACAGAACCTGCGGATACTCTTTTTTCTCGATGATCAAAGATTCCTGCTCTGTTTTTACCTCGTCTTTTGCGATCACGCAACGGATGATTTCCTCTGTTACCGGTATCAGGCGATACTTCATGCCTGCTGCTGAACATTCTACATAACTGTCTATTTTTGTCATTTCCCCAAATCTCCTTTTATAAGTTTTTCCCCATTAAAAACGCCGTATCAGGATATAACATTACTGTTTTTATCCTAACACGGCTGTTTATGCTCAGTCTATGACTTATCTGATTCTGATTTTTAACTATTTTTACTCTTTTCATCCTTGGGTGTTTTGCCCACATGTTTTTTATACAGACGATAGAAATTTGAAATATTATTAAATCCGCATTCCATGGCGATTTCCGTTACATTTTTCTTGCCCTCACGAAGAAGTTCACGGGCACGATTGATACGCATTCGTGTCACATAATCGCTGAAACTGATATTTGTCACCTTACGAAAATAGGAAGAAAAATAATTGGCACTCATATACACGGATGACGCTACCTCTTCCAATGTGATCTTTTCGCAGTAATGAGCATCGATATAATCAAATGCCTGCTCCAGACGCTTCATGGCGTTCTTCTTCTCCTTGAGCATTTCATCTGATTTTGATTCATCCTGATAACTTCTGATCAGCATAGTAAGAATGCGGAGAACATTCGCTTTGATCATAAGAGGATAACCTTCTTTACGATCCTGCCATTCCTTGTAGATTTCCTGGATACCGACACGAATCTCCGGATTTATCTCATCTTCTCTGCCGATGCGGTTTTTGAAATTACTTCCGCGTTCTACAAAAGGCTTCAGATATTCTGTATCAAATACGCTGATCTTCTCTGCAATAAATTCCGGTGAAAAGATCATGACCAGAAGCTTCATGTCATCTCCAATAAGATTCCACCCATGAGGCTCTACGTTATTAAAGATGATCACATCATCCTTCTCCATCGTATATTCCTGACCATTGACAAAATAATTTCCCTTCCCATCAAGTACACAGGTGATCTCAAAGTAACTGTGCCAGTGCCAGGTCCCTGGTCTGCTGTTCTTTGGGGTCAGCACTACTTCTGAAATCTGAAAAGGAAAATCTTTATCAAGTGGAATATTATCTCGTTCAAGCCTCATCGTCTGCCTCCTGTAAATAACGTTAATTCTATCAAATCTGATAATGCAAAATTCGATTTTTTAACGCTCTCAGTATAGCAGATTTTATTCCTTCACGCAATCCAGGATAAATGCTTCCAGTTTTGCCAGTTCATCTTCATGTTTTCCGTGAACGGCAATCCTGAAGTAATCATTTCCTTCTATCCCCTTTATCATATAATAATTATTTTCAATCTTAAAAAAAGGCTGTTTCAGCATATCTAGATATGCAAAACCTCCAAGTGGTTTCAGTTTTAAAATAAATTCTCTGTCTATCGGCGCATCCATGAGATAGTCTGTTGCAAACCAGCCGGATTCTGCACATTTCTCTCTTGAAGGCCGCTTTCCTATGATCTTCATCTGTTCTCTCCTGTAAAGTATATTTCCTGGAGTCCTCTCATCGGCCTGACACCGAGGCTGCAATCTGCTCCGCAGCCGTAATAAATTCCCGTATTTCCTGTTCCTCCGTAAAATAAGAAATACTAATTCGGACTGTTCCGTTTTTTTCTGTTCCCATTGCCTGATGGATCAATGGTGAGCAGTGCAGGCCGGCACGGACAATAATACCGTATCCACTTTCCAGAATATAGGCTGCATCCGATGCTGTCAGCCCTTTGAAATTCAGGCTCAGGACAGGACCCTGGCATTCCTTTGAATTTCCATATACTTCGATTCCCTGAATTTTTTTCAGGCCATCATAGAGTTGCTGCATCAGGATACTTTCTTTTTTATGAATCTCATCAATTCCTGTTTCTCTGACAAAATTCACACCTGCAAGCAATGCTGTGATCCCTGGAAGGTTCTGCGTTCCGACTTCATATTCATAGTCTTCATCTTCGTAGGTCAGCTGACTGCTGTTGCGTCCCGTCCCGCCATATTTTAAAGGTTTCAGGGAGATCCCTTCTCTGATAAAAAATCCACCGCTCCCCTGCATTCCGAGCAGACTTTTGTGTCCTGTAAAGATCAGAGCATCCACATTCCACTTATCTGCATATACGGGAACACAGCCAGCACTCTGCGAGACATCAAGTATCAGACAAAGGTTGTTTTTCTTTGCAACACTGCTGATCATTTCCATGTCCTGAATGTATCCGGTAACATTGGAACAGTGATTGACTACAAGTGCTGCCGGCTGTCGTCCTGCCTGTTTTTCTTCTTCCAGAGCCTTTTCCAGAAATTCTTCTGTCACTGCACCAATCTCGGTACATGAGACTATTTTTACCGGATAATTTTTTAATGCAGACTGATTCATAAGAGGGCGTAATACACTGTTATGTTCCGTCTGTGTTACCAGGATACTGTTTCCGGCTTTACCATAATCCAGGCCACACAACACCGTATTCAGACTTTCCGTTGCTCCTGATGTAAAAAAGATCCTGTCATGATCTGCAATACCCAATAACTCTCCAAGAGCTTCCCGGCAAAGCATCTCGACATCTTTTTTTAAAATAGAACTTCCTCCCCGGAATTGAGAAGCAGGCGTGCCCATAAGACACGCCTGTACAGCTTCATTTACACAGGAAGGTTTCGGCCATGATGTAGCCGCATTATTCAGATAAACCATTCGGGATCATCCTTCCAGTACATTAAAATTCATAACCTTTGCAATCTTTTTAATAAGTTTTGTATAATCTCCAAAGATCAGCACCTGATGATGTCCAAACCCTGCCAGGTTGTGCATATATTCTCTTGCATCATCCATCTGGATGTAGTAGTACGGGCTGCAATAGGTATCTGCATATTCGGAACGGATAACTTTACCTTTCTTAATGCAGATGGTATCGCCTGCCGGGTTGAAACGACCAAGTGTTACATAATCATCCTCGTTCTCTGTGAAGTCAACCTGCAGTTTTCCACCAAATCCCTGACCTGTGAATGCCCAGAGTTTATATTCAAGTGGCTTTGTTCCATAACCATTCATGCAAAGTGCCGGTACTGCATGGTGGATACGAAGCAGTTCGTCTGTCTCATGGTTCGGATTACCCATGAATGCCGGACGGTTTGCAGCGTACTGCATGATCAGCATAGCCATAAGTGCGTTCAGGTCTTCCTCGCATCCGCTCGGGATTCCTTCATCTTTCATGATGGAATGGCACATACATGGTGTAAATTTACGGTTCTGCGGAATTTCTGTTGTGCAGAGCTCATGACAGGCAGTTGAGAATGCGTTGCAGTCATAGATATCCATCATTTTCTTAGCTGCCAGGTAATATTTAACGTCATTGATAAACCAGTCTGTGTTTACCTGTGTATCTGTGGAACCTGCAATGATCTTCTCTGCAATTGGTTTTGCTTCCTCATCTGTGATCTCATCCATATATTTAAAGATAGATGTGAATGGAAGTTTTACCACTTCAAATCCATAACGCTGACGGAGAACCTCCGGATCACGGATCAGGCTCTGGATACCAAATGTCGGTAAGGATCCTGCAGTAAGTACAAGTGCTCTTGTGTTGCGAACGGCTTTTCTTACCCAGAGGATATGTGCGATCTCATTTACATCCTGAAGATCCATTGCCACATAAGCCTCTACTCCGATAGAACGGCAGTAAGCTGCAAAGTCGATTCCTTCATTTCCGTTCTGCCAGATGATTACTGGTTTGTTATAACGTTCCAGTTTTGGGATTCTCCATCCCATGCACAGGAAGCAATCAATCTCATCCAGGTTTTCCCCGATTTTTTCAAATAAATCTTTTTTTACTACAAAAGACTCATCATAACGAACATCCATTGGCTCTGTGAACTGAACTTCATCAATTACACCTTTCAGAGCTTCTACAGATTCTTTAAATGTTTCATCTGCTGCCTTTGTTTCTGCCTCAACAGTCATGTCTTCTTTATGTCCTGCACGACATGGTCCTTCCCAGAAATGTGTATGTGTCAGACATCCGATTAATGGTCTTACGACAAGTTTCTGATCCATTGCTTTCTGTTTCATGTTAAAAAACCTCTCTTTCATTTTTCTGCTTATCTTATATGGCTGCATCCCTTAATATGTCTTTAATTATACTTTTCACACAGAAATATTCTTCTTTTTTCTTTTGCATAATC
>ERZ1026850.120-NODE-120-length-50262-cov-8.973291_pt1 | contig 50262 bp, 48 predicted proteins | sample MGYA00380155_ERZ1026850 | MGnify/ENA primary metagenome ERZ1026850 (study PRJEB33269, sample SAMEA4719791) | human gut metagenome | biome: human-associated habitat; feature: organic feature; material: feces | place: Cameroon | collected 2013-10 ... | reverse complement strand
TAACAATACCGATAAATAAACGCACAACTATTTTTTAATTTATTATTTCTCAGCAAAATCCCCAGCTGACATCAGCTGGGGATTTTGCTATATCTTAGATAAAATACTCAATTGTCTTTTCTTCGGTCAGGCGGGTATTCTGGTTAAACAGCAGAATCGCCTCTCTCCCCTCTTTGGGGCCGAGGGCATACAAGCCGTCTTTCTGTTTGGCATTGAGCCGTTCAATGGTCACGATGCGATTGCGCTTAAACGGTTCGGAATCAATCAGTGCGATATCTTCTTGAATAAACGGACGCTTGCGGAAATACGGGTCAAACATAGAAACCTGTTCGCCCTCCTGTTCCGTCAGCAAGACATAGTGATCGCCGCCGTAATTCAGGCGGACAATCACCGCGCCATGACAGCGCAGCGTCTGTGTCAATTCGCTGTCTCCGCCCAAGTATACCGCATCTTGGCTCAGGTACTTACATGTAATGGGGAATTGACAGGCTTTTCCGAACTGTGTCAGCCAATTGGACAAAAACATCATCGCCATGCGCGAGGTTCCGCTCTTGCCTGTCTCTCCCTTGGCATTGTAGGCATCCAAGCTGTACAGCATAATGTGCTGGACAATCTCCGGCAGCAGCTGTTCGCGCGTGAACAAAAAGCTCATCGCATTCATCATGGTGGTCGGGCCGCAGTCGTATTCGGAAATCTGATAATGCAGTGGTGTTTTCATGTGCGTTTACTCCTCCGAACACATCAAATCGACGGTGATGGCGGCAATTTTTTTCAGCTCATCCACATGGCTGTATTCGCTGCACGAATGACAATTGTTCATTGCCGTTGCCAGCACGATGCCCGTCAAACCGTGCTCAGACAACGGATTGTTGTCGCTGCCGCCCATCGTGCTGCACAGATTGCTGGGTATGCCGTGTTTGGCGCAAATGCGCTGAAACCGCTGCACAACCGGATGCTGCTCCGGTGTCTTGTAGGCGTGAATATGTACCGTGTGTTCCGCCTCGACGTCTGCGCCCAAACTGCGCGCTTCTTCTTCAAATACGCGCTTGGTTTCCTCCCACGTGCGCATCGCCTGTTCGTGGTCAAAGCTGCGAATTTCACCTGTGACAACACAGCGCTCCGGCACAATATTGGTCTGTGTGCCGCCGTGAATCGTGCCGATGTTGCGGGTGGTGTTTTCGTCCAGCCAGCCGTTTTGTAATCTGCGCGCCGCGGATGCCGCCACACAAATGGCATGAATGCCCTGTTCCGGATGAAATCCCGCGTGGCTCGCCTTGCCTTGCACCGCAATGCGGAACGAGAGCAGCGTGGGTGCCTGCACCGCGGCGCCGCCGACCGCACCGGTTAAATCCAGCACATACGCCTCTTTCGCCCGAATTTTTGAAAAACCAAACACACTCGCGCCAATGCAGTAGGTCTCCTCTGCCGCAGAAAATAAAATCTCAATCGCGCGGTGCGGCAGCTGCTTTTCCTGAATAACTGCCAGTGCCTCTAAGATTGCTGTCAAGGCGGAGCAGTCATCCGCGCCCAATACCGTGCTGCCGTCCGAGGTAATGGTTCCATCGGCATGAACAATTGCTTTTTTGCCCTTGGACGGCTCTACCGTGTCCATATGACCGGAAAATAACAGCGGCGGCAGCTGCTCCATGCCTTGGGTCGCCGGAAGATAGGCATAGAGATTGCCTGCCGTTCCGTGTATGCGCTGCGCGGCATCATCCTCTTGTACCCGCAGCCCCAAGGCTGTCAAATGCTCTGTTAAAAAATCACAAATCTCCCGTTCTCCATACGACGGACTGTCGAACGAAACCATCCGACAAAAGGTCTGCACCAGCCGCCCTGTCTGTATCATGCCAATTTTCCCTCCCTCTATTTATCTGCGCACATCGCCGCGGTCGCTGACAATCTGATATCCGACAGAACGCACGCGCCCTTCTTGGCAAAGCCGGCACTTTGCCGCTTCTTCATCCATGCAAATTTTGTTGTCGTACAGGTCATAATGCTTCCGTGCATCTGTCGGTGTCAAATTCGGCATCATGACATTCGCACCGGCTTTCAAGCCCAATTCGCGCCCGATGGGGCTGATGGTACCCAACGCCGTTGTCGCCGGAAGCAGCACATACGGAAACAACAGCCGCAAAATCGACAGCATACGCAGCGTCAATTCCAGTGTTCCCGGCTGCTTGTCCGCAAACGGCGTTTCATGATGCGGAATAAACGGGCCAATGCCAATCATATCCGGCTGCAACTGCTGCAAAAAGCGCAAATCCGCGACCAGTTCCTTCGGCGTCTGCCACGGAGAGCCGACCATAAAGCCCGCACCGACCTGATAGCCGATTTCTTTGAGATCAAACAGGCAGCGCTTGCGGTTCGCAAGGCTCATTTCTTCCGGATGCAGTTTGCGATAATGCGCCTCGCTCGCGGTCTCATGACGCAGCAAATACCGGTCTGCTCCCGCGTCAAAATACGCCTGATAGCTGGCACGAGATTGTTCTCCGATGGAAAGCGTGACGGCACAATCGGGATGCGCCGTCTTGATTTTGTCAACCATAGAACAAACCCATGCGTCCGTATTGCGCGGGTCTTCGCCGCCCTGCAGCACAAACGTGCGGAATCCCATCCGGTATCCGTTTTCACAGCTGTGTAAAATCTGCTCCTGCGTCAGTCGGTACCGCTGTGCCTGCGCATTGCTCTTGCGAATGCCGCAATAATAGCAGTCATTTTGACAGACGTTGGTGAACTCAATGAGTCCGCGCAAAAAAACATCGGTTCCGTAGTGCTCTCGCCGGACAGCATCCGCCGCCGCGAACAAATCTTTGTCATCGCTCTCGCGTGTAATCAGCGCAGTCAGCTCTTCGTCAGAGAGATCGCGCTGCGTCCGAAGTGTCTCAATTAACTGCTCCATGTGTCATCCTCTCGCATTTCTTATCATTACGCAGTAGTTATTATAGCACAAACAATGCCTTAAGAAAAGAAGGGCAGAATGGCGGTTTTCCGCACATTCTGCCCTTGCAATTTTGTATGAACAAACTTAGTCTGCAAACAGTGCCGTAGACAGGTATCTCTCACCGGTATCCGGCAGCAGTGCTACGATGGTCTTGCCTGCATTCTCCGGACGCTTTGCCAGCTCAGCAGCAGCATAAACAGCTGCGCCGGAGGAAATGCCAACCAGAATGCCCTCGCGGCGAGCAATCTCGCGGCCTACTGCAAAAGCAGCCTCATTCGGCACCGGAAATACTTCGTCATATACCTTGGTGTCCAGCGTATCCGGAACAAAGCCCGCGCCGATGCCCTGAATCTTATGCGGACCAGCCTTGCCCTCCGACAGTACCGGAGAAGTAGCCGGCTCGACAGCAACGACCTTGACATTCGGATTCTGTGCCTTCAGGTACTCGCCGGTGCCGGAAACGGTACCGCCGGTGCCAACGCCGGCAACAAAGATATCAACCTTACCCTCGGTCTGCTCCCAGATTTCCGGACCGGTGGTTTCATAATGCACCTTCGGGTTGGCAGGATTGACGAACTGACCCAAAATCACTGCGTTTTCAATGGACTTTTCCAGTTCCTCTGCCTTTGCAATCGCACCCTTCATGCCGGCGGAACCGGATGTCAGAACGACTTCTGCGCCATAGGCAGCAACCAGCTTGCGGCGCTCAATGGACATGGTTTCCGGCATGGTCAGGATGACATGATAGCCCTTCGCGGAACCAACAGCAGCCAAGCCAATGCCCGTGTTGCCGGAGGTCGGCTCGATGATGGTTGCGCCCGGCTTCAAAACGCCCTTTGCCTCTGCGTCCGCGATCATTGCGTTTGCAACACGATCCTTGACGCTTCCAGCCGGATTAAAGTACTCCAGCTTTGCAACGATTTTTGCGTTCAGGTTGTTTGCTTTTTCAAAATTTACCAGTTCCAGCAGCGGCGTATTGCCGATCAATTCTGTAATGCTCTGCTTAATAGCCATAATAAAAATGCCTCTTTTCATTTTTTCCTGAGCTGTCGGGGCGGCTAGGTCCCGACAGCCGATATATCATACGGTACGATTGTTTCTAATTTATGCGTCAGCCTTGACAGCTTCGAATGCCTGATCCAGATCCCAGATGATATCATCTGCATGCTCGGTGCCGATGGACAGGCGGATGGTGTTCGGATGGATGCCCTGCTCCTCCAGCTCCTCTGCCGTGCACTGGCTGTGGGTGGTAGTAGCCGGATGGATAACCAGAGACTTTACGTCTGCAACGTTTGCCAGAATGGAGAAGATCTTCAGAGAGTCGATGAACTTCTTTGCTTCCTTTTCGCCGCCCTTGATGTTGAAGGTGAAGATAGAGCCTGCGCCGTTCGGGAAGTACTTGTTGTACAGATCCTGATACTTCGGGTTCAGGGATGCATGGTTGATGGACTCAACCAGCGGCTGCTTCTGGAGGTATTCCAGAACCTTCTTGGTGTTCTCTACGTGACGCTCTACGCGCAGAGACAGGGTTTCCAGACCCTGCAGCAGCAGGAATGCGTTGAACGGAGAGATGGTAGCGCCGGTGTCGCGCAGCAGGATGGCACGAATCTTGGTGGTGAACGCTGCCGGTCCGCAGGCATCTACGAAGCTGATGCCGTGATAGGACGGGTCCGGATCTACCAGATCTGCAAATCTGCCGGAAGCCTTCCAGTCAAACTTGCCGCTCTCTACGATGACGCCGCCCAGCGTGGTGCCGTGGCCGCCGATAAACTTGGTAGCGGAATGAACCACGATGTCTGCGCCGTACTCGAACGGACGAAGCAGATACGGAGTAGCGAACGTAGAGTCAATAACAACCGGAACGCCCTGTGCATGTGCGATGTCTGCAACAGCCTGAATGTCGATCAGGTTACAATTCGGGTTGCCCAGTGTCTCAAAGAATACTGCCTTGGTGTTCTCATCAATGGCATTCTTAAAGTTCTCAATGTCATCCGGATCTACAAACTTGGTGGTCACGCCGTCCTTCGGCAGGGTGTGCTCCAGATAGTTGTAGGTGCCGCCGTAAATGGTCTTGGCTGCTACGATGTTGTCGCCCTGATGTGCCAGCGTCTTAAACGTGTAGGTCAGAGCCGCTGCGCCGGAAGCAACTGCCAGTGCGGAAGAACCGCCCTCCAGTGCTGCGATACGCTTTTCAAAAACGTCCTCCGTCGGGTTGGTCAGACGGCCGTAAATGTTGCCGGCATCAGCCAGACCGAAGCGGGCTGCTGCGTGGTCGCTGTTGTGGAACACATAAGAAGTGGTCTGATAAATCGGCACGGCACGTGCATCGGTTGTCGGGTCAGCCTGTTCCTGACCAACGTGCAGCTGTAAGGTTTCAAAGTGGAATTTCTTGTCGCTCATTGTATATTCTCCTTATTCTATCGACGATGTTGTGTATCTTGTGTTGGTATTCTTTCTGTGTGTCAAAAAATCTTCAACAACAACACATTCGTCCGTAGAAGGTGTATTCTTTCGTGATGAAGATACGATGTTTCATGTCGCTTCTCCTTTTCCCATAAAACCTACTGTGTAAGTAGGCTTTTCGTTTAACTGAGTATAGAATAGCATGTTTGCCATCCGGTGTCAAGTGCTTTTTCCTAAATTCCTATAAATTTTATATGATTTAATTTTTTTGCCCGCGCGCCCTCAATATCCCGCGCGCCGAAAGCTGCCGTATTGTTCGTGGGTGTCAAACAAATACGCAATCCAGCCGGGATAATACGGGATAAAGGTGTCGTCCTCAATCATGTGCAGCACCTGCTCCCGATTCGCCCAGCGAACCGCCTGCACTTCTTCCGTCTGCAAGGTCAGCCGCGAAAGGTTTACTTCCCGATTGAGAATATAGACATCCGTGAAGCCCTCGGTAAACGTCGAGCACACATGCGGGCGCACGCCGGTGAAATCCGCCGACAAGCCCAATTCCTCCCGCAGTTCGCGCTGCGCCGCCTGCTGGCTGGTCTCGCCCGCCTGCACACTGCCGCCGGCAGACACATCCCAGCGATTCGGCCAGCCGAGCTTATGCGCCTGCCGCTGCTGAATGAGCATCTGCCCTTTTGTATTGAACACAATGACCTGTGCCACCAGATAATAGCCGCCCTCCGGCTTGGTGCCGCGCACAAAGGTGCGTCCGGTCGGCATGCGGTTGATATCATATATATCCAGAATTTCCATGCTTCTCGTTCCTTTTCCATAGCTTATGTTTATTTTACCGATAATTGTTCCATTTTTCAAGCGAATCTTTTCTTTGACAACGCATCCTTCGCATATTATCATAGATAACGAACAAAAAAGAAGGAAGTCTGTATTTATGAAAACCGTCATTCATCCGCGTATTCAACGCAGTACGCTCACCCTGCTTGATAATATTACATACTCTCACGCCAAACAGCCGGACGGCTCTGTGCTGGATTTGAAGCTATCCATTCTGCTGCACCACGGCAATCAGGAACTGCGTTTGGCTTCGGGTTTGACAACGGACGTTCCGCCCGAGCCGCTGCCCGCCATCATCTGGGTGCCCGGCGGCGCGTGGCGCGGGACGGACAAAAATCAAAGCATCGCGGAGATGCAGTTTCTCGCGGAGCGCGGCTTTGCGCTGGTCTCTATGTACTACCGCAGCAGCGCACAGGCGCACTATCCGGCGCAGCTCATAGACGTCAAAACCGCCGTCCGTTTTATTCGCGCACACGCCGAGCAGTATCATATTGACCCCAATCGCATCGGCATGATTGGCCGCTCCGCAGGCGGTTATCTCGCCTCGATGGCTGCCATGAACAATGATTTGGGGGAATCCGACGAATGGAGCGGCTATTCTTCGGACATTCAGGCGTGCTGCGATTTGTTCGGGCCGGTTGATTTGTCCCAGCTGCTGCAAAAAACAACCGCAGAGGTCAGCAGCGGCCGCAGCCGCTGGAACAGCATCAAAAAAAGCCACGAGGGCGCGCTGCTCGGCGGCTCGGAGGAAACCTTGCCCAAGCGAGCATATGAGGCAAGCCCCATTCATTATATCAACGATGCGATGTGTCCCATCGCCATTTTTCACGGAGATCAGGACCCGATTGTCCCGCTCAAAATCAGCGAAGATTTTTATGACGCCATCGTATCTGCGGGGCTGGAAAACCATGCAGAATTTTATCAGGTCACCGGCGCCGGACACGGTACCCGTGAGTTCTTTCAGGACAGCACCAAACAGCTGATTGCCGATTTCTTCACCCGACGATTATAATCTGATACAAAAGCAGAGGGCCTTCCCGACAGGAAAGCCCTCTGTTTATTTTCGAGACAATTACTTGTCCTTGTTGCGGTTGCGATTGTAGTTAATCAGGCAGCCTGCCTTGACGATTTTCTTCTCGTCCTCCGTCATATCTGCGATATACAGAGAAATTTCCTTGACGGTGTCGCCGAGTACATATGCCTTGATGTCGTTCATGTCGCCATCCAGTGCAACCTTTGCGTTCGGGATGTAGATGTAATCGCCAATTTCAAAGTTCGGCTCATCCTTCATCTGGAACGGGAGCATGCCCCAGTTCATGACGTTCGAGCGATAGCGCTTGGTTGCGTACTCGCGGCAGATGTTTGCCAGACCGCCGATGACGCGCTGGCAGGAAGCAGCCTGCTCACGTGCGGAGCCGTCACCCGGCTTGACACAATAAATCATGCTGCCGATTTCGGTCTCTGCCGGTACCATGGACGGGTCAATTTCCTTGATCTGCGCATAGATCTTAGACAGCTCCGGCTCCAGCTCTACCGGATCCTCGCCTGCAACGCGCGCCTTCTCCAGCTTATCGACAACCTTGGATCTGCCGACATATTCCGGATCGCGGCGGGACAGCGTAAATTCTGCCAGACCCAGCGGGTTGGAACGGTACGAGGATGTCTCGCCGGACGGAATCAGCTCATCGGTCGTGGTGACATCATCCATAATCTTGGTGCACACCTTGAGCAGAATGTTGTCAGCAAGCGGGCTCATCTCCGGCCAGTCCTTGATGTTCGGGCCGTATACCAGCTCTGCGCCGTCTACCGGTGCATTGTAGCCCTGATATACGCGCGCGCGGTAGGAGGAATCATCGTACTCGTATTCCGGTACAACGTAATCATCCGCAAAATCGGTTGCCGGTGTCAGCACGCCGCCATTTGCTGCGGAAGCCGCAATCGAACGTGCGTCCATCAGAGCAACTGCGGACAGCTGGCCGTTGCCCGGCTTGGAGCCTTCGCGGTTCGGGAAGTTTCTGGTCGTGTGACGGATGCTCAGTGCGTTGTTCGCCGGCGTATCGCCTGCGCCGAAGCACGGGCCGCAGAACGCGGTCTTGATGACAGCACCAGCAGTCAGCAGCTGCGTAAATGCGCCCTTCTTAACCAGATCCATGTAAACCGGAATCGAGGACGGATAAACAGACAGCGTAAATTCATCCTGACCCAGATGCGCATTGCGCAGAATGTGCGCAGCCTCCATGATATTGGAATAGGTGCCGCCTGCACAGCCCGCAATGATACCCTGCTGTACCTGCAGCTTGCCGTCGACAATCTTATCTGTCAGGCTGAAGCCGAGCTGCGGATTGTCTGCAATCAGCTGTTCGGTCTTTTCTACCTCGCGCAGGATGTCGCCGAGATTTGCATTCAGCTCGTCAATCTCATAGGTATGCGACGGATGGAACGGCAGTGCAATCATCGGCTTGACGGTGCTCAGGTCAACATAAACCATGCCGTCGTAATACGCAACGTCTGCCGGATTCAGTTCCTTGTATGCGTCCGGTCTGCCGTGCATGGTGAGGAACTGCTTGGTGTCCTCATCGGTGCGCCAGATGGAGGAAAGACATGTGGTCTCGGTGGTCATGACATCCACGCCGTTTCTGTAATCGGTGTGCATCGACGCAACGCCCGGGCCGACGAACTCCATGACCTTGTTCTTGACATATCCGTTTTTAAATACTGCGCCGATGATTGCCAGCGCAATATCCTGCGGGCCGACACCCGGCTGCGGCTTGCCGTCCAGATAAATGGCAACAACACCCGGATACGCGATGTCATAGGTATCGCACAGCAGCTGCTTTACCAGCTCGCCGCCGCCCTCGCCGACTGCCATCGTGCCCAGTGCGCCATAGCGGGTATGGGAGTCAGAGCCGAGAATCATGCGGCCGCAGCCTGCCATGGTCTCACGCATATACTGGTGAATGACTGCCATGTGCGGCGGAACATAGATGCCGCCGTACTTCTTTGCAGCGGACAGTCCGAATACATGGTCATCCTCATTGATGGTGCCGCCGACAGCACACAGGGAGTTGTGACAGTTGGTCAGCACGTACGGAATCGGGAAGCGCTCCATACCGGAAGCCTTCGCTGTCTGCACAATGCCGACAAAGGTGATGTCATGGGATGTCATGGCATCGAACTTGATGCGCAGCTTATCCATGTTATCGGATACGTTGTGTGCCGAAAGAATGGAATACGCGATGGTACCCTTCTTGGCTTCTGCCTTGTTTGCTGCCTGACCGGTCAGTTCCTGCACTTTGGCTGCATCTTTTTCTTCGACAATCTTGTTGCCGCCGACCAGATATACGCCGCCGTCATATAATTTGACCATTTTTGTAGCTCCTTTCGCTGCCTGTTTTTTTCGCGCGCATGATTGTGCGCGAAAAATTTTTTGATGCATTCCGCTGCCATCCTGCCTCTATGATAAAAAAAGCATGTTTTGAATGTTTGCAGCTTCTCTCATGCATATCATTATAATCTATTCTGCCGCATTGTTCAATCATTCTCTTGCGGAATTCTCTCAAGGGAACGAAAAAAAATGGTGCAATTTTGCCAAAAATCGCACCATTTTCACGAATCAGGCCGCCGCAGGCATTACAGCTTGCTCTGTGCCTTGTTCAAAAACTTCTCGTTTGCGATGATGAATCGCTCATGAATTCCTTCACCGATGCAGCCGCCCTTGTCGAAAGCCTTCACTTCAAACACCAGACGCTTGCGGTCTACTTCGATGAGCTTGGTCTCACAGGTCACTTCCATGCCGACCGGAGATGCCGCCAGATGCTTGACATTCATCAGCGTTCCGACCGTGCCCTGTCCTTCCTCCAGCTCACCGGCAACGCTGGTGTACGCGGTGTTTTCCATCAGCGCAATCATGCTCGGCGTTGCGTATACCGGCAGCTCGCCGCTGCCCATTGCCTTCGCCGTCATTGCCTCTGTAACCGTAATCGTCTGCTTGCCGCAAATTCCAACTTCCATAGTATGTACCTTCGCTTTCTGTCTCTAGTTAGATGGGAACAATTTCCCGTTTCAGTATACCGCATGTTCCGACCGGATGCAACCAAAAAATCCTTCCCGCGCGCGGCGGGAAGGATTCTGTGATTTAATTCAATGCCGCCAGACCGATTTCGCGGGTGCGGATGCGCACGGCGTTGTCCAGATCATAGCTAAAAATCTTGCCGTCACCGATTTCACCGGTGTATGCCGCATTGCAAATGGCATCAATCGTGATGCGCGCCCATTCCTCATCGGAAACGACAATTTCAAATTTAATCTTCGGAATCAGGTTGACCTGCACGGCGTGACCGCGGACATTTTTGGTGCCGCCCTTCTGCGCGCCGCAGCCCATGACCTGATACAGCGTGATGCCGTGTACATTGATCATGGACAGAGCATCCTTGACGTCCTCCAGCTTTTCCGGCCGGACAATGGCTTCAATCTTAATCATATAACAGTTTCCTCCCAAACAATCAGTCCAAACCGGTGAAGGTCGGATATGCGCGTTCGCCATGCATCGCTTCATCCATGCCGATGCGCTCCGCGTGTTCATCGACACGCAGCGGAACAATCAGCTTGACAATGCCCGCGCAAATCAGCGTGCCGACAATCGCAATCGCAATGGTGACAACAATGCTGAGAACCTGTGCGACAAACAGATGATAGTCGCCAAAAACCAAGCCATCCCACTGTGCAACCGGATTGATGGAGCTTTTTGCAAACAGACCCGTCGCAATGCCGCCCCAAATGCCGCCGACGCCGTGGCAGCCAAACGCATCCAAGGCATCATCATAGCCAAACTTTGTCTTGATAACCGAAACGGCAAAATAGCAAATCGGGCTGACCAAACCGCCGATGATAAACGCTGCCCACAGCGGCACAAAGCCTGCGCCCGGTGTGATGGCAACCAGTCCCAGCACACCGCCTGTGCACGCACCGACCAAAGACGGCTTGCCGTCTCGAATCATATCAATGAGCATCCATGTCAGCATTGCCATCGCCGCAGAGGTGTTTGTGGTCAGGAACGCATGTGCTGCCAGACCGTTTGCCTCCAGTGCACTGCCGGCATTGAAGCCAAACCAGCCAAACCACAGCAGCGATGCGCCGAGTACAACAAACGGAATGTTGTGCGGCAGGAAATTGCCCTGCTCGCTGCCCAGACGCTTGCCGAGAATCAGGGACAGCACCAAGCCGGACACGCCGGAGCTGATGTGTACGACATTGCCGCCCGCAAAGTCAACCGAGCCGATTGCCGCCAAGAAGCCGCCCTCGCCCCATACCATGTGTGCCAGCGGATAATACACGACCAGCGACCACAGAATAATGAACAAAAACAGAGCCTTGAAATTCATTCTGCCGACAACCGAGCCGGTGAGCAGTGCCGGTGTGATAATCGCAAACATCATTTGGAACGCAACGAAAACCAATCCCGGTATCTGATCCGAATACGCGCCCGGCTCCCATCCCACGCCGTTTAGAAATGCGTTCTGGAAGGTGCCGATGATGCCTCCGACATTTCCGCCGAACGACAGAGAATATCCGATTGCCACCCAGAGAACCGATGCAAGACCCATGATAAAAATTGAGGACATCATGGTATTGACCACGTTCTTTCTGCGGCACAGGCCGCCGTAAAAGAACGCCAGACCCGGTGTCATAAAAAAGACATATGACGAACAAATCATCATAAATCCCGTGCTGCCAGTGTCTATCATTTGTTTCCACTCCTATCATACTACATTTTGCGAACTGCGTAAATAAAAAATAGGCGCCAGTGACCTTTTTGGATCACTGACGCCTTCGTCTTGTTTAGAATACCACGCCTTGTAAGAAAATGCAAGTACTATTTTCGAATTATTCATTTTTTTCAAAATCCCCTGCACAATAATTCACAGAATAACCGACAAAATGTCCAAATAGATGGGCTGTTTTGTCCATTTACATTCGATGCGTCTCGTCTTATAATGAAGACAAATCAAATCCAAAGGAGTGTGTTCTATGATTGACCGTGAAGATCTCACTTGCTGGATTCATCATTCTATGGCAATTACAGGCGGATATTTGGGCGTGTATGCATTGCTGTGCCGCGATGATTTCTTCGGCAACGCCCTGACATCCAATATGATTTATATCGTTACCAGCTTGTTCGGACAAAATCTCATGGATGTACTCATTCGCATCGCCGCCGTCTTATTATATGTGGCCGGCTGTGCGTCAACCATTGTTTTGTCCAAAAAGTACCACAAAAAGCTGTACCCGTATTCTTTGGCAGTGACCGGACTTGCAATTATCATTCTCGGCTTTCTCCCCGAGCACATGAATGCGGTTGTCGGTCTGTATCCCATCTTTTTTGCAATGGCATTCCAGTGGAACTCCTTCCCCGGTGCGTACGGCTATAATGCCTCCTGCATCTTTTCCACCAACAACTGCCGGCAGATCGCCAATGCCCTGACGGAGTATTCCATTACCCACGAAAAAAAGCAGCTCAAAAAGGCTTGGTTTTTTTCCGGTACGGTTCTCTGTTTCCATCTGGGCGTTGCGTTTTCTTGGCTGACGCACTATTTTATCGGCATTCGCAGCGTTTGGCTGTGTGCCATTCCGCTTGCTGTCTCCGCGGTTCTGATTTATTGGGAGGCACAGCTGGACAAGCAGCCGAAACCATCTGTTTGTAAAAAAATACCTGCTGCCGTGTGCGTACAGGCGGCGAAAAAGCATTGACCGAACTCTCCCCTACTTCGGTCTCCGTATGAACCAAGGGCACTGTCGAACTGGTATGCGTCATCCGGAACGACAGTGCCTGTTTTTCTCACATGATTTCCTATTGTAATGCAAAGGAGGCAGTACGCTATGGCTGTCACACTCAAAATGTTATCCGAGCAAACCGGCTTTTCCCCAGCCACGATTTCTCGTGTCCTCAACAACGATCCGTCTATGACGGTCGGAGAGGATACACGGCGTATCATTTTTGATGCCGCACACCGGCTCGGCTATTCCGGCAGCTCCGGCCGCCGCAATCAGCGCACCGCAGCAGATACCCTGTTTATCGGCATCGCAGAAATGCTCTCTCCCGCCGAGCAGATGACCGATCCGTACTTTTTATACCTCAAAAATTTCATCGAACAGACGTGTTATGAGCACAAGCTGCAAACCGTTCCGCTGCGTCTCGTCGAGGGCAAATATCAAATGCTGTCCGCAGCCGGCGTGGACGGCATCATTGCCATCGGCTATTTTACCGACAAACAGATTCAATCTCTGTGCAGCATCAGCAGCAATATTACGTTTTTGGATTCTTCCCCCAACGAACTGCTGTATGATTCCGTTGTTCCGAATTTCGAGCTGGGCATGAAACAGGCGCTGGACTATCTGCGTTCTCTCGGTCACATACGCATCGGATATCTCGGTCCCAAACGCTTGCTGGACGAGACCCAGCGCGTTGTTTTGGAGCCGCGCCGCCGCTATTACGAGCATTATATGCGTGAAGCCGGTCTGTTTGACCCGAATCTTATTTTGGAAACACCGCTGCGCGACCAAGCACGCGTGGAAAGTGAACTGTGTCTGCGTCTGCGCACGCTGGACGGCGACAGCCGGCCGACTGCTCTGGTCACCGTGAACGAGGAAACGGCAATCGGCGCCATTCATGCGCTGCGCAGTTTGCAGCTGAAAATTCCGGAAGATGTCAGCGTTGTCAGCTTCAACAACACCGCGATGTCCTCCGTCGTAGAACCGGCGCTGACCAGCATCAGCCCGCATCTCGACTACATGGCGGCAACCGCGGTACAGCTTGTGCGCCAGCGCGCCGCTACGCCCACGCATCAGCCGGAACGGCATTTCCCGCAAAAGGTTGTCATTCCGCCGTCTCTTGTCGTGCGCAGCAGCACCATGCCATATGAAAAATCTACAGATTGAGAAAAAAGCGGACAGCTGAAATTCAGCTGCCCGCTTGCTTTTTGTATAGTTACCACTGATTAAAGCTGCAAACTTCTTCCAGCGGCTTGCGAACCTTCTTGCGCGGTTCCTTGCTCTCTGCGCTGTATCCGACAGCCAGCACCATGCGAACCGTATGTCCTTCCGGAATGCCGAAGAACTCCTCCATCTTACTCTGATCGCTCATGCCCAACACACAAGTAGCTAAGCCGAGATCATCCGCTTCGTACATCATGTTCATGGCTGCCATGCCGATATCACCCTGCGCAAAGCGCTGAGAATCACCATAGTAATCCAAAACCGACGGCATGACATTGGCATGCTGCTCGACCAGTGCGATAAATGCCGGTACGGAATCTCTCCACGGGCATCCGGTTGCGCCGCCCTCTACAACGAGAGCTTCGCACATCTTCTTTTTTGCTTCCGGCTCATCAATGACGAGGAACTTCCACGGCTGCGCATTGCAGCCGCTCGGTGCCAATCTGCCCGCCTCGACCATCTTGGTCAGCAGTTCGCGGGAAACCGGCTTGTCCTGATACGAACGGCAGCTTTCGCGCTGATATACCATATCCATAAAACTCATACTTCCAGCCTCCTATGTTGGTTTTTCGCTTTCAGTATAGCATCAGCCAGCCGCAACGTCAACGGGGTTCTCCTGCATGGAATGCAGCGGCATTTTGCTTTTTCCCTCAAAGTATGGTACGATGTTGCGAGAAAGGAGGCTGCAGGATGATTGTAATTTGTGTCATAGATGACCACGGCGGCATGCTGTTCAACCATCGGCGGCAAAGTCAGGATCGCATTTTGCGCGCGCGTATTTTACGGCGCACCAAGGGAAAAAAGCTGTGGATGAACGCCTATTCCTATGAGCAATTCGCCGCCGAATCCGCACCGCATGTCGTGGTCTCTCCGCATTTTTTGCACGAAGCTGCCGCAGGAGACTACTGCTTTGTGGAGACCTGCTGCCTGAAGGCGGTTGAATCGCGCATCGAAGCGATGATTGTATACCGCTGGAATCGCAGCTATCCGACGGATTTCCGGCTGGATCTCGCGCTGACGCCGCCGCATTGGATACAGACGCACACCGCAGAGTTTGCGGGAAATTCTCACCCGTGCATCACAGAGGAAATCTATCTTCCTGCGGCTCACAGAGAGGAGACATAATCTTTGAAACACTGGAAACGATTGGCGGCTTGTCTGTTGACAGCTGCCCTCACCGTGAGCACCCTTTGCACCGGTGCTTTTGCATGGAACACACCGACAAAAGTCGCGCACCGATTTGCGGACGTCAGTTCCTCTGACTGGTTTTGCGATGCCGTACAAACCGCCTTTGACAAGGGCTACATGAGCGGTACATCCAATACGACGTTTGTTCCGCGCGGCGCGACCACCCGCGCGGCATTTGTACAGACGCTGTACGCCAAAGCCGGCAGCCCGTCGGTGAGCAATAGCAATCCATTTCACGATGTAAAATCCGGAGACTGGTATTATTCTGCGGTGCTCTGGGCGAGCCAGAACGGCATCACAAACGGCACTTCCGCGACAACATTTAGCCCGAACGCCAACGTGACGCGGGAACAGCTCGCTGTCTTTCTGTATGCAGATGCGGGCAAACCGCACACCACCGGCAGTCTTTCGGATTTTGCAGACAGTAGCCGCGTAGACAGCTGGACATTGCCTGCGATGCGCTGGGCGGTACAAAACGGCGTGATTTCCGGCTCTACATCCAACGGCAAACGATATTTGAAGCCATTGGACAATGCAACGCGTGCGGAAACCGCAACCATGCTGGTTTATTACACCGGCGGCATACAAACCAAGCCCGCAGCAATCTCCCCGACCGGTTTTTGTTACGATGATGTGGCGGATTATTCCGGCGCGGCGTATACAGTCGTCAACAACAACACACCGTTTTTTACCAGTGCAGACGCAACCACAACCTCATTTGAGCGATACAGCGCGCTGGATGGGATGGGACGCTGCGACACCGCATATGCCAATGTCGGCACCGATCTCATGCCGACAGAACACCGCGGAGACATCAGCAGCGTCAAGCCCACCGGCTGGCATTCGGTCAAATATGACATCGTAGACGGCAAGTATTTATACAATCGCTGTCATTTAATCGGCTACCAGCTGACCGCAGAAAATGCAAACAAATTAAACCTCATCACCGGCACGCGATACCTCAACATACAGGGCATGTTGGATTTTGAAAACATGGTTGCCGACTATGTAAAAGAAACCAAAAATCATGTATTATACCGCGTCACGCCGGTCTTTGAGGGAGACAATGCGGTTGCGAACGGCGTCCTGATGGAAGCACAGTCGGTGGAGGATGACGGCGCGGGCGTCACGTTCTGTGTTTACTGCTATAACGTGCAGCCCGGCATTGTCATCGACTATGTGACCGGCGACAGCTATCAGACCTCCACGCCGTCTCAGCCAAGCGGCGAGACGACCGCCACGTACATCTTGAACACCGGTTCCAAAAAATTTCACAAGCCGAGCTGCTCCAGCGTCAACAAAATCAGCGCGGCAAACAAGAAGTCATTTACCGGAAAGCGTTCGGATTTGATTTCACAGGGATATTCCCCGTGCGGCACGTGCAAGCCGTGATAGGAAACAAAACCGCCCCAAAGGGCGGTTTTGTCATGTCTGATAACGATTCAGAATATTTTGCGCAATGACTCTTTTGGCTTGATGCCGATGCATTGCCTGATTTTTGATATACAAATAGGCTTCCGATTCGCTCATCTGTTCTCTCTCCATCAGCAAACGCTTGGCCCGACTGACAATACAAACATCCGATAACCTTTGTTGCAGTTCTTCCTTCTCTTTTTGCAGAGAAAGTACCCAATCTATCAAACGCAACACCTGCGCAAAGGTTACACGGGAAATCGGTTTTTCCACTGCCATTCCTCGAAAATGCCCATTCTGTACAGGAATTGAAAATTTTTGTGGAACAAGAATCAGAACAAATGCGCTTGTCTGTTTATATATTGTATGTGTAATTTGATATTCCCAGGAATTCACGGAAGATATATCAACAATCACGAAATCGAAGCTGTTATTTTGTAAAATTCCACGTGCTTGTTCGGCAGAATATGCTGAATCAATTCGTTTTTCTGCATATACATTGCAGACGATCCGTTTCATATCATCCATGTGCTTTGCAGAGGTACCGACAAGTAAAATTCGTTTCATAAGCTCTACAAATGCCGAAGGTGTGTTCGGTACTCTCTCAACTGCTCTTCTCCAATCTGCGTGATGATATGGTTTAATGTCATAAGAAGTTTTTCTTTATCCTGCGGCAGATTTCCGTACATAGGAACTGCATTGGACGCACCCATCGCAGCAAACTGTACCGGAATATTTAATCGTTTTATCAACACCTGCAATTCCTGATATTTTTCCACCTCACGTTCTTCCTTCCAATTTCCACGCTGAATTTCTTGATACAGTTCGGAATTTGGATAAATCGTCAGCATATTGGCTCCAATCAGCTTCGGGTGCAGCTGGTTACAAATATCCGCCGTTCGTGTTGCGCCAAGCACTCCTTTTCCCGCACCGGAAATTCCTGTCAGATAGAAAAACGCATAGCTGATATTGGCAGCATCTAAGCGCTTGCACTGTTCGAGAATATCTTGTGCCGTGTAGCCTTTATTCATAAACTGTAAAGCGTCCGTATCTCCCGTTTCCATGCCAATAGTCAAACCCGTATAGCCTGCGTCTCGTAAAGCAAGCAATTCTTCCTCTGTTTTTTGTTTTATATCTGTGATTCGCGCAAAACACCCAATTGTTTTGACTGTGGGAACGTACTCATAAATACGTGCAGCGATTTTCAATAAGCGTTCAGATTGCAAAACAAACGGATTGGCTCCCGTCAAAAATGCTCGTTTGAACCCTTCTCTCTGTGGTTGTCCTGTCAGCTTGTTCGCTTGACTCGTCATCGGATGATAATACAATGTCTGAATTTCCAGCAGATCACTTGTTATATCCTGCATCGGAGACATCTTGAACGGAAACGGAATGTCATCATACAGCGTACAAAATTTGCACTTGTGATGGGTACATCCTGCCGTCACCTCCAGCAGCAGGGAATCCGCCTCATATGGCGGTCTCCAAACGGTTCCCGTAAAATGCATTTGCCTCACTCCTCTGTGTTTCGATGTTCTCAGTATAACAGAATGTCTGGATTTGAACAGTACGGTACTTTTTTGCAGTACCTTGTCAAATCCTTTTCCGCGCGATATACTAAAAACAAAGGAGAGATTTCTCATGCGAAAAAGCAATGCCGCAATAAAACGGTGCAAAACCATGTCTACGCTGCAAAAGATTTTAGGCGGAAAGTGGAAACTGGAAATTTTATATTATATCGGCGTAGAAGATGTTCACCGATTTGGTGCCCTTCGCCGCCATTTGGTCGAGATTACGGAATCCTCTTTGACCAAGCAGCTGCGCGAATTAGAGGCAGATGGATTTTTGCATCGACACGACTTCCATGAAGTCCCTCCGCATGTCGAATATACATTAACGGAATTGGGAGAAAGTTTTCTCTCCGTTCTGCACTATATGAAAGCATGGGGCGAGAAAAATCTATAACTAGACGCAAAAAGGCGACAGGAAACATCCTGCCGCCTTTTGTTTTATCTGATTGTCAGCAATCAATCGAACTCAATCGGATCAATGTGCCAAATGTTGTCCGCGTAGTCCTTGATGGTACGATCCGAGCTGAACTTACCTGCGTTGCAGATGTTTCTCCAGCACTTTTCTGCGAATGCGTACTTATCCTTGTAGTCGCGGTTGAGCTTGAGCTTGGTGTCCACATAGCTCTGGAAGTCATACATCAGGAAGTACTTATCCGGATGGCTCTGACCCCAATCGACGTTGTGGATGATGGAATCGTACAGCTCCTTGAACATGCCGGTGCCGCCATCGTCCAGCGTGCCGTTTACAAGAGCTTCCATCACGCGCTTGATCTTCGGGTCGTTGTTGTAGATGTGATACGGAATGTAGTTGTTGTTCTCTTCCTTCTCAATCTCGTCAACGGTTGCACCAAAGATATACTCGTTCTCCATGCCGGCTTCCTGTGCAATCTCTACGTTTGCACCGTCCAGCGTACCCAGCGTAACCGCGCCGTTGAGCATCAGCTTCATGTTGCCGGTGCCGGAGGCCTCGGTGCCTGCGGTAGAAATCTGCTCGGATACGTTTGCAGCTGCTACCAGCTTCTCAGCATAGGATACGTTGTAGTTCTGTACGAAGATAACGCGCAGCTTGTCGCGAACCTGACCGTCGTTTTCTACGAGACGAGCGATTTCGTTAATCAGCTTGATGATGCCCTTTGCACGAACATAGCCCGGCGCAGCCTTTGCACCAAAGATGAAGGTGGTCGGATGGAAGTCCTGAATGGAGCCGTCCTTCAGGCCGTAGTAGATATACAGAATGGACAGGGCGTTCAGGAACTGACGCTTGTACTCGTGCAGACGCTTGATCTGGATGTCATAGATGGAATCCTTGATCGGAGCGGTGCCGTCATGCTTGAGCATGAACAGACCCAGCTGATGCTTTTTCTTGTGCTTGATGTCCCAGAACTCGTCGAGAACCTTCTTATCGGTTGCGTACTTCTCCAGCTTCTTGAGCTGCGGCAGATCCGTAACCCAAGCGTCCGAACCGAGCAGGCGGGTAATCATCGCAGACAGCTCGCGGTTGTTCATTGCCAGCCAGCGGCGCTGGGTGATACCATTGGTCTTGTTCTGGAAGCGCTCCGGCCACATCTCATAGAAGGAATGCAGGGTGCTCTTCTTCAAAATTTCGGTATGGATAGCAGCTACACCGTTTACATAGCTGGAACCGTACATCGCCAGATTTGCCATGTGAATCATATCATGCTTGATAATCTGGACATCCTGAATGAAGTCCGGATTGCGCTTCTGCTGATACAGCTCGTCGATGAAGCGATTGTTAATCTTCTCGATGATCTCATAGATATCCGGAACGACCTCGATGAGCAGATGCTTGTTCCACTTCTCCAGTGCTTCCGGCAGAATGGTGTGGTTGGTGTAAGCAAAGGTCTTCTTTGCGATATTGAGTGCATCGTCGAAGCTAACGCCTTCATATCTGGTCAGCTGACGAATGAGCTCCGGAATCGAGATAACCGGATGGGTATCGTTGAGCTGGATGGCATTGAAATCAGCGAAATGCGAGAAGTCATTGCCGTGTACCAGCTTATAGTTTTTAATCATATCCTGCAGCGATGCACAGCAGAAGAAATACTGCTGCTTCAGGCGCAGCTTCTTGCCCTCATCGGTGGAGTCATTCGGATACAGCACGCGGGAAATATCCTCTGCGCGGTTCTTCTCGCGAACCGATGCTTCATAGTGCTGATCGTTGAATTCGTTGAAGTCGAAGGAGGACAGCGGCTCCGCCTGCCACAGACGCAGGTTGCCGATGTGCTTGGTGCCATAACCGATAACCGGCAGGTCATACGGCACTGCACGAACGGTCTGGTCTGCAAAGCGAACGAGCACTGCATCGGAATCTACGCGGATGCTCCACGGATCGCCGAAGCGCGTCCAGTCATCGGCGGTCTCCTTCTGGAAGCCGTCCTGAATGTACTGCTTAAACAAACCATATTTATAGCGAATGCCATAGCCGTCGAGCGGGAGATCCAGCGTTGCTGCGGAATCCAGGAAGCATGCAGCCAGACGTCCCAAGCCGCCGTTGCCCAGGGAAGCATCCTCTACTTCTTCCATCTCGGACAGCTTGAGGCCGCGCTCGTTAAACAGCTTTTCTACTTCATCGTAAATACCAAGGCAAAGCAAATTATTATAGATTGCACGGCCAATCAAAAATTCTGCGGACATATAATATGCATGGCGTGCTTCTCTGTGCAGCTTCTGGCTTTCCTTCCACGGAGTGGCGATCTGTGCCATAATTGCTTTGGAAAGAGCATGATGAATATCCTGTGCGTTGGCCTCGTTGAGATCCTTGCAGCGGTCACTCTTCAGGTATACTTCCATCTCTTCCATCAGTTTGGTACAATTCATAATGTCTACCACCTTTCTCTTTTCGGCAGGCAGCGCGGGTTCTGCCTCAGGGGATTCGGCAGCGGCTCAGTAACTCTTCTCCATCTTACGTGTGCCGTCTCTCCCGCCATATGCGCCTTACGTTGATATGATTATAGCATACCATTTTGATGTTTTCAATAAAAAAATCGTAAAACTATGTAATTTTATTGTTCATATGTACTGTTTGTAACATTTTGTCTGCATTTTTTGTTCTATTTGAAAACTTTGCTTTTTGTTTTTATATCACACAAAGCAATATTCCTACCTTATATACAGGATTTTTTCGTTTGTCCACTTGACAACCCCGCGCTTCTGTGATACTTTTAATACAACATTTGAAAACCGTTGATCGAGACAAGTACGCTTCGTGAAGTACGCACAGAGAGCTGTAGATGGTGGGATTACAGTGGTATGGATGATGCCGAATGGACTCGTGAGGGCAGCCTGAACGCCGTGTCGGCAAGTAGGCGCTGACGGAATCCCGCCGTTATCGTGGAGCGCACATGTTGGTGTGTGATGAGTGGTCGATGTTCTTTCGAACCATCGGCAATATGGGTGGCACCGCAGAAGCTGACAGCTTTTGTCCCAGAGATTCTAGCAGAGATGCAGAACTCGGGATGAAGGCTTTTTTTATTGCCCTTCCCTCACCGCATCCATTCAGAAAGGACGATATATCATGCTGAAACCTACTTCTTCCGAAATTCAATCGTATGCCGCGGACTATTCGATGATTCCGCTGTGCCGCGAAATTTACGCCGATGTCACCACGCCGATTGCGCTTCTGCGCAAGATTGCGCAGGTGTCCAACCGGTACTGTCTGCTGGAAAGCGTAGAGGGCGGCGAGCGCTGGGGACGCTACTCGTTCCTTGGATACGATCCGCTCGTTCATATTGTATGCAAAGACCACGTTGTCACCACGGAATACGCCGACGGACGCCGCGAAAGCGTTACCACGGATCAGCCCAACGACATCCTCCGCGCACTCATGGCACAGTACAAGGCGCCGCGCATCGAGGGCTTCCCGCCGTTTACCGGCGGTCTGGTTGGCTACTACGCCTATCGCATGATTGGCTATGCAGAGCCGACCCTGCATCTGCGCTCCAGCGATGTGGATGATTTCGACCTGATGCTGTTTGACAAGGTCATCGCTTACGACCACCTGTCACAGAAAATTGACGTCATCGTCAACATGCCGACCGACAACGTCTTGGAAAATTACGGCACGGCGCGCGCAGAAATCGAAAAAATGATTCGTCTGATTCGCGAGCCGATGCAGCTGCCGACCGCACACAAGCACTGCAAGCCGCAGTTCACCTGCAACGTGACCAAGGAAGAATACTGCGACATCGTCAACAAGACCAAGCAGCACATTGTAGACGGCGATATTTTTCAGGCAGTCCTGTCCCGCCGGTTTGAAACACCGTATACCGACAGCCTGCTCGATGCGTATCGCGTCCTGCGCACCACCAACCCTTCTCCGTACATGGTTTACCTGCATCGGGATGACATCGAGCTGATGAGCACCTCTCCGGAAACGCTGGTTCGTCTGCGAAACGGCCGTCTGTCTACATTTCCGGTTGCCGGTTCCCGTCCGCGCGGCGCAGATAAGGAACAAGATCTCGCACTGGAAAAAGATTTGCTGTCGGATGAAAAGGAACTCGCCGAGCACAACATGCTCGTCGATTTGGGCAGAAATGACATCGGCAAATTGTCTCAGTTTGGCTCTGTCGAAGTCACAGATTATCAGATGATTCACCGGTATTCCCGCATCATGCACATCACCTCGGTTGTCGAGGGCAACATTCTGCCGAAGTTTGACGCCTTTGACGCCATCTCCACCCTGCTCCCTGCCGGCACCTTGTCCGGCGCGCCGAAGATTCGCGCCTGCGAAATCATCGAGGAGCTGGAGCCGTGCGCCCGCGGCGTATACGGCGGCGCACTCGGCTATGTCGATTTCACCGGCAACATGGACACCTGCATTGCCATCCGCATGGCGGTAAAGAAAAATGACAGGGTGACCATTCAGGCGGGCGGCGGCATTGTCGCTGACTCGGTTCCGGAAAACGAATACATGGAATCCCAGAACAAGGCGGGCGCCGTTATCGCTGCGATTGAACGCGCCGCCGAAGTGGACGCAGACTGAGAGGTGCTTTGCAATGCTTTTACTCATTGATAATTATGACAGCTTTTCCTACAATCTCTACCAGATGTGCGGTGCGATTGAGCCGGATATCCGTGTATTCCGCAACGACCGGATTACACCGGACGAAATCCGCAAGCTGAATCCGGATCACATTCTTCTCTCTCCCGGTCCGGGACGTCCGTGTGATGCGGGCATCTGTGAGGACGTCATTCGGGAATTTGCAGGAAAAATTCCCATTCTCGGCGTATGCCTCGGCCATCAGGCCATCTGCGAGGTGTACGGCGGCACCGTGACGCACGCCAAGCACCTGATGCACGGCAAGCAGAGCATTGTCTCGCTCGACCACAGCTGTCCGCTGTTTGACGGTCTGGCAAACGAAATGGCGGTTGCGCGGTATCATTCCCTGATCGGCACCAACCTGCCGGATACGCTCAAAATCGTATCTACGGACAGCATCGGAGAGGTCATGGCAGTTATGGACGAAAAAAACAAGGTCTTTGGTCTGCAATTCCATCCGGAATCCATTCTCACCCCGCAGGGTTCCGTTCTGCTGAAAAATTTTCTTGCGCTCTAACGCGTATTTCATAGATAAAGGAGAGTTCTCATTATGATTAAAGAAGCGATTGAAAAAATTGTCACCCGCGAAGATTTGACATATGATGAAGCCTATCGGGTTATGAATGAAATTATGAGCGGCAAATCGACTCCGACACAGAACGCCGCCTTTCTCGCAGCACTCTCTACCAAGAGCGCAAAGTTTGAAACCATTGACGAAATTTCCGGCTGTGCCGCTGCGATGCGTGAGCACGCCATTCCGGTAGATACCGGCGATCTCAAGTGCTTGGAAATCGTCGGAACCGGCGGTGACCGTTCCAATTCCTTCAACATTTCCACCACCGCCTCCATCGTTATCGCGGCGGGCGGTCAGCCGGTAGCCAAGCACGGCAACCGCGCGGCTTCTTCCAAGTCCGGCGCTGCCGACTGTCTGGAAGCGCTCGGCGTCAATCTGAACCAGACACCGGAGACCTGTGTGCAGGAATTGAAGGATGTCGGCCTGTGCTTTTTCTTCGCACAGAAGTATCACACGTCGATGAAGTATGTCGGCGCCATCCGCAAGGAGCTTGGCTTCCGCACCATCTTTAACATTCTCGGCCCCATCACCAATCCGTGCAAGCCGTGCTATCAGGTGCTCGGCGTATACGGAGAATATCTGGTTGAGCCGATGGCACACGTTTTGTCCAGCCTCGGTGTCGAGCGCGGCATGGTGGTATTCGGTCAGGACACCATGGACGAAATTTCCATCAGCGCACCGACCACCGTATGCGAATTTGGCAACGGCGAATACAAGAGCTACACGATTCAGCCGGAGGATTTCGGCTTCCCGCGCGGCAGCAAGAGTGATATTGTCGGCGGCACCGGCGAAGAAAACGCACAGATTACGCGTGATATTCTGTCCGGCAAGGAACAGGGCGCAAAACGCAGCATTGTCCTGATGAACGCCGGCGCTGCGCTGTACATCTCCGGCAAGGCTGACACGCTGGCTGACGGCGTGAAGCTGGCAGCTGAACTGATTGATTCCGGCAAGGCCATGCAGACATTGGAAGCCTATGTCGCTGCATCCAACAAGTAAGAGGAGCAGAACATGATATTAGACGAACTTGCTGCTTACGCGCAGCAGCGTGTGCTTGCTGACAAGCAGGCACACCCGTTGGAGGAACTCAAGCAGCGCTGTGAAACGGTTTCTCCCCGCACGCCGTTTGTGTTTGAACAGGCACTGCGCGCAGACGCCTTGTCCTTTATCTGTGAAGTCAAAAAGGCATCGCCTTCCAAAGGCATCATCGCACCGGATTTCCCGTATCTGGACATCGCGAAGCAATACGAACAAGCGGGTGCCGACTGCATCTCCTGTCTGACCGAACCCAAATGGTTTCTCGGCAGCGATGCGATTTTTACCGACATTCGCGCAGCGGTACAGACACCGATGATTCGCAAGGATTTCACGGTTGACGAATACCAGATTTATCAGGCGAAGCTCATGGGTGCCGATGCGGTTTTGCTCATCTGCGCCATTTTAGATACCCAAACCATTGCACGCTATCTCGGCATCTGCGAAACGCTGGGACTCACTGCACTGGTCGAAGCACATGACGCCAAAGAAATTCAATCCGCCGTCGACGCCGGCGCACGCGTCATCGGCGTCAACAACCGCAATCTGAAAGACTTCTCCGTTGATTTTTCCAACGCCAGCCGTCTGCGCGACTTGATTCCGCCGGAAAGCATCTATGTTGCGGAATCCGGTGTGTCCTGCGCCGCCGATGTCGCAGCACTGCGCAGCATCGGCGCAGATGCCGTACTGATGGGCGAAGTGCTCATGCGTGCACCGGACAAAACCGCGCTGCTCCGCGAGATGAGACATGCAGGCCTATGAAAGTAAAAATTTGCGGACTCAGCCGCCCGACAGATATTGCGGCGGTCAATCAATACCGGCCGGATTACGCCGGATTTATCATCAATTTTCCCAAGAGCCATCGAAGCTGCACACCGGAGCAGGTGCAGGCTCTGCGCGCACAGCTGTCTCCGGACATTCTCGCCGTCGGCGTGACCGTCAATCAGCCGCTGGACACCGTCGCTTCCCTGCTGGAGCAGGGCATCATCGATATTGCGCAGCTGCACGGGCAGGAGGATGACGCCTACATTCAGGCGCTGCAAGCGCGCACCGGAAAACCGGTCTGGAAGGCATTTCGCATTCGATCGACTGATGATTTGGATGCGGCGCGTGCCAGCAGTGCGGATAAGGTTTTGCTGGACAACGGCTATGGCACCGGCGAAACCTTCGATTGGACGCTCGTGCGCGACATCGGACGCCCGTTTATTCTGGCAGGCGGTCTGCGCGAGGAAAATATACAGGATGCTGCCAATATGCAGCCGGATACAATGGATATTTCCAGCGGTGCGGAGACAAATCGTGTCAAGAATCCCGAAAAAATCCGCACCCTGATCAACATCATAAGGAGTATATAACATGTCAAAAGGAAGATTCGGCATTCACGGCGGACAATACATCCCCGAAACTCTGATGAATGCCATCCACGAACTGGAAGAAGCGTATAATTATTATAAAAATGATCCGGCATTCCATGCGGAGCTGGATGAGCTGCTCAAAAACTATGTCGGCCGTCCCTCCCTGCTGTACTATGCGGACAAGATGACCAAGGATTTGGGCGGCGCAAAGATTTATCTCAAGCGCGAGGATCTCAATCATACCGGTTCCCACAAGATTAACAACGCGCTGGCACAGTGCCTGCTCGCCAAGAAGATGGGCAAGACCCGTGTCATCGCGGAGACCGGCGCCGGTCAGCACGGCGTTGCAACCGCAACCGCTGCCGCTCTGCTCGGTCTGGAATGCGAAGTGTACATGGGTCGTCTGGACACCGAGCGTCAGGCGCTCAACGTCTACCGCATGAAGCTGCTGGGCACCAAGGTGCATCCGGTCGACAGCGGCACCGCAACCCTGAAGGATGCCGTTTCCGAGACCTTCCGCGAGTGGGTCAGCCGCATTGAGGACACCCACTATGTTCTCGGCTCCGTCATGGGTCCGCATCCGTTCCCGACCATCGTTCGCGATTTTCAGGCTGTGATTTCCAAGGAAATCAAGCAGCAGATTCTGGAGCAGGAAGGCCGTCTGCCGGATGCCGTCATTGCCTGTGTCGGCGGCGGTTCCAACGCCATCGGCGCCTTCTACAACTTCATTGAGGACGAGAGCGTGCAGCTCATCGGCTGCGAGGCTGCCGGCCGCGGCATCGACACCAAGGAGACCGCTGCCACCCTGTCCACCGGTCGTTTGGGTATCTTCCACGGCATGAAGTCGTACTTCTGTCAGGATGAATACGGTCAGATTGCACCGGTTTACTCGATTTCCGCCGGTCTGGACTATCCGGGCATCGGTCCGGAGCACGCGATGCTGTTTGATTCCGGCCGCGCGCAGTACGTGCCGATTACCGACGAAGAAGCGGTACAGGCATTTGAATATCTGTCCCGCACGGAGGGCATTATTCCGGCGATTGAGTCCGCCCATGCCATCGCTTACGCGCAGAAGCTCGCGCCGACGATGTCTCCGGATCAGATTATTGTCGTCAATGTCTCCGGCCGCGGCGACAAGGACGTAGCGGCAATTGCACGCTACAGAGGGGAGGATCTTCATGACTAAGATTGCAGATGCTTTTGCAAACGGCAAAGCGTTTATTCCATTTTTGACCTGCGGTGATCCGGATTTGGAAACCACCGAAAAGCTGATTGGCGCCATCGCAGAAGCCGGCGCAGATCTCATTGAGCTGGGCATTCCGTTCTCCGACCCGACCGCCGAGGGTCCGGTTATTCAGGACGCCAACCTGCGCGCCCTGTCCGCCGGCACTACCACCGACAAGATTTTCGATATGGTGCGCCGCGTGCGTCAGACGGTCTCGATTCCGATGGTATTTATGACCTATGCAAACGTAATCTTCTCTTACGGCGCAGACCGTTTCCTCAAAACTGCCGCGGAAATCGGCATGAACGGCATCATCGTTCCGGACGTGCCGTTTGAGGAAAAGCAGGAGTTTGAGCCGCTTTGCCAAAAATACGGTCTGGCTCAGATTTCCATGATTGCACCGACCTCTCATGACCGCATCCGCGCGATTGCCGAACAGGCAAACGGCTTCCTGTACTGCGTCTCCTCCCTCGGCGTCACCGGCACACGCACGGCGATTACGACCGACATCGGCGCCATGGTCAAGCTCGTCAAGGAGGTCAAGGGCATTCCGTGTGCCGTCGGCTTCGGCATCTCGACGCCGGAACAGGCAGAGAGCATGTGCCGTCAGGCGGACGGCGCGATTGTCGGCTCCGCGATTGTCAAGCTCATCGCGCAGTACGGCCGCGACAGCGTGCAGCCGGTTGCGGACTATGTACGCACGATGAAAACCGCCTGCCGAAATGCGCAGTAATTTGTGTTTTTATACTTTTTTGTAACAAAAGATCCCCTTTTACACCAAAGGGGGGTCTTTTTATTTTTGTCAATTCGCATTTCGCCGGATTGTATTGTCATTTTTTGTCTACTTTGACTATTACATTCTTGCTTCTTTGCTTTTTATACGAATTTCTGTTCAAATTATCTGTAATTATACGAAAATTGCATTGCAATACTGTGTATTTCTGATGTATAATAACAGTGTTTGGATGACCTTATTTTGCGCGGAGGCGGCGGCTCGCACCGCATCATGTTCCGTCAAAAAACGTCATTTACTTATTTTGTCATCTTTAATTATTTAAAGGAGCTGATACACTGTGCCAAAAAAACTGAAGATCACAGAGACCGTCCTTCGTGACGCCAACCAGTCTCTGTGCGCAACTCGTCTCCCGATGTCGGAATTCAAGCCGATTCTGGAGACCATGAACAAGGTTGGTTACCACTCTGTCGAGTGCTGGGGCGGTGCTACATTCGATTCCTGCCTTCGTTACCTGAACGAAGATCCGTGGGAGCGTCTGCGCACCATCCGCAAGGCTATGCCGGACACCAAGCTGCAGATGCTGCTGCGCGGCCAGAACATTCTGGGCTACAAGCACTACTCTGACGACACGGTTCGCGCCTTCGTTCGCAAGAGCGTAGAAAACGGCATCGACATCATCCGTATTTTCGACGCGCTCAACGATATGCGCAACATCGAGACCGCGGTTGACGAGTGCCTGAAGGCAGGCGGCGAAGCACAGGGCACCATTTCTTACACCCAGTCTCCGGTTCACACGCTGGAAAACTATGCAAAGCTCGGCAAGCAGATTGAAGAGCTTGGCTGCCAGTCCCTGTGCATCAAGGACATGGCTGGCGTTATGAGCCCGCAGGAAGTATACGACCTCATCACCGCACTCAAGGCTGAGGTTAAGATTCCGATCGTCGTTCACACCCATGCTACCACCGGTCTGGGCTCCATGACCTACCTGAAGGCTGTTGAGGCCGGCGCTGACGTCATCGACTGCGCAATCTCTCCGTTCGCAGGCGGTACTTCCCAGCCGTGCACCGAGGCAATGGATCACGTGCTCGTACAGATGGGCTATGAGACCGGTCTGGACCGCGCTGCCATGCGCAAGGTCAACGAGTTCTTCGAGCCGATCAAGAAGGCATATGTCGAGGAAGGCAAGATCAACCCGTTCGTTATGAACGTCAACACCAACGCCCTCCACTACAAGATTCCGGGCGGCATGCTGTCCAACCTGATTGCAAACCTGACCGACATGAAGGCGCTGGATCGTCTGGACGAGGTTCTGGCTGAGGTTCCGAATGTCCGCAAGGATATGGGCTACCCGCCGCTGGTTACCCCGCTGAGCCAGATGGTTGGTTCGCAGGCTGTTAACAACGTCCTGATGGGCGAGCGTTACAAGAACATCACCAAGGAAATCCGCGCATACATCCGCGGCGAGTACGGCAAGGCACCGGCTGAAATCAATCCGGAACTGGTAACCAAGGTTCTGGGCGAAGGCAACAAGCCGATGGAAGGCCGCTACGCAGAGACGCTCAAGCCGGAGATTCCGGAAGCTGTCAAGAAGCTGGAAGGCATCGCCGAGAGCGAGGAGGATGTTCTGTCCTATGTAGCATTCCCGCAGCAGGCTGAGAAGTTCTTCCAGTACCGCGAGGAGCACAAGGGCGTCAAGGTAACATATTCCATCAAGAAGGTTGACTAAGGAGGCAGACAATGAACATTGGTGTAGGTGAAGCCCTGCTGATTGCGCTGTGTGGCTTCGTAACCGTATTCCTCCTTCTGATTTTCCTGATTGTCGTTATTAAAATCATCTCTGCCGTTGTACGCACCCTTCCGGCTATTTCTGCATTCATCAACAGAATGTTCCATAAGGGTGGCGACAAATCTGCTGCTCCGGCTGATCAGGCTCCGACTGCTCCTGCAAAGGAAGAGGAAAAGCCTTCCAAGCCGTGGGACGGCAAGCTGCAGCTGATTGATGTCGATGAAGAGACCGCGGCGTGCATTATGGCCATCATCAGCGATGAGACCGACATTCCGCTGGACGAATTGCAGTTCAGACGCATTCAGGCGCTTTAATTGGAGGTACAAAACAACATGAAATATATCGTAACACTCAACGACAAACAGTATGAAGTTGAAGTAGAAAAGGGCAAGGCTGTCGCTGCTTACATCGGCGAAGCTCCGGCTCCGGCTCCGGTTGCTGCCGCTCCGGCTCCGGCCGCTGCTCCGGCAGCTGCTCCGGCACCGGCTCCGGCTGCTGCTCCGGCAGCTCCGGCAGGCGCAGGCGATCCGGTAACTTCCCCGATGCCGGGTACCATCCTCGACGTTCGCTGCCAGCAGGGTCAGACCGTAAAGAACGGCGACATCCTGTTCATTCTGGAAGCAATGAAGATGGAGAACGAAATCTTTGCAAACAAGGATGGTACGGTAACTTCCGTATGCGTATCCAAGGGCGCGTCGGTTGACACCGGCAGTGTTCTGTGCACCATCTCTTAACGGAGGTCGCAGACAATGGAATTTTCTTTCACTACCGTTCTCGGTAAGATTCTCGGAGAATCGGGTTTCGCAGGCTTATTCGGCAATGGTCTTGATGGCTGGAAAAGCTTGGCAATGATTCTCATTGCGTTTGTCCTGCTGTACATGGGCATCGCAAAGAAGTTTGAGCCGCTGCTGCTGGTTCCGATTGCATTTGGTATGCTGCTGGCAAACCTGCCGAACGCAAACATCATGCAGGACGGCGGACTGCTCAATTACTTCTACTATGGCGTTAAATTCGATATTTATCCGCCGCTGATCTTTATGGGCGTCGGTGCAATGACAGACTTCGGTCCGCTGATTGCCCGTCCGTCCTCCCTGCTGCTCGGCGCCGCTGCGCAGTTCGGTATCTTTTCCGCCTTCCTCGGCGCTCTGCTGATTTTCCATTTTCCGGTCAACGTTGCTGCTGCCATCGGCATCATCGGCGGTGCAGACGGCCCGACCGCAATCATGGTTACCTCTCAGCTGGCTCCGGAGTACCTGTCCGCCATCGCGATTGCGGCGTACTCGTACATGGCGCTGATACCAATGATTCAGCCGCCGATTATGAAGCTGTTTACGCGCAAGGAAGATCGTAAGATTAAGATGACACAGCTGCGCGAAGTTTCCAAGGCTGAGAAGATCATCTTCCCGATCGCTGTTGCTACCATCGTTATCCTGCTTCTGCCGGACACCGCTCCGCTGATCGGTATGCTGATGCTGGGCAACCTGTTCCGCGAGTCCGGCGTATGCGACCGTCTGTCTGATACCGTTCAGAATGCTCTGATGAACTCCATCACCATCCTGCTCGGCACTTCTGTCGGCGCAACCGCTGCTGCAAGCACCTTCCTGACTTGGCAGACCATCTTTATCATCGTTCTGGGTCTGGTTGCATTCCTGCTCTCCACCTTTGGCGGCGTCATCTTTGGCGACATCATGTGCTGGGTTACCAAGGGCAAGATCAACCCGCTGATCGGTTCCGCCGGTGTATCCGCCGTTCCGATGGCTGCCCGTGTGGCTCAGATCGAAGGCCAGAAGGAAAATCCGTCCAACTTCCTGCTCATGCACGCCATGGGCCCGAACGTTGCCGGTGTTATCGGCTCCGCAGCTGCTGCCGGCTTCTTCCTGAAGCTGGTTCCGATGCTGCTCGGCTAATTTCCCGAAATGCAATCCCCTTCCAAAATTTTTGGAAGGGGATTTTTCTCGCACTGCTTTACTATTTCGGCAAAATCCAGTACAATAAAATACGATAAAAGGTTTAAGACAGGAGTTTTGCATTGTGAAAAAAGTATTGATTGCATCGGATATCCATGGTTCTGCGTATTACTGCGGCTGGCTGCTCGACCGCATCGAGGAACACCAGCCCGACCGCGTTGTACTGCTCGGCGATTTGCTGTACCATGGCCCGCGCAACGATCTTCCCAAAGGCTATGAGCCAAAGGACGTCATCCCGATGCTCAACGGCATTCGCGACAAGCTGCTGTGTGTGCGCGGCAACTGTGACACCGAGGTAGACCAGATGGTGCTGGATTTCCCGATTCTGGCGGACTATGCCGTTCTGATGCTGGGCGATCAGACGGTTTACATCACCCACGGCCACCACTACAACGAGCAGAATCCGCCGGCACTGGCACAGGGCGATGTGCTGCTGTGCGGACACACACACGTTCCCTGCCGTCACGAGCACGAGACGTTCACATACCTGAATCCCGGCTCGATTTCCATTCCCAAGGACGGCTCTCATCCGAGCTATATGCTGTGGGAAAACGGGGTGTTCACGTGGTATGATCTGATAACAGGACAAAGCTATATTCCGGACTGACAGAAAGAAGGTCATCTGTATGAATGTGTTGGAGGAATACAAACGCAAATTGCGCACGCCGGAACAGGCGGTACAGGTCATCAAAAGCGGCGATTGGATTGACTATACCACCAGCTTGGGACAGCCGATTTTGCTCGACCGCGCGTTGGCTGCCCGCCGCGATGAACTGACAGACGTGAAAATTCGCGGCAATCTGGTATTCGGCCCCTTGGAAGTGGCGGAATGCGATCCGTCGCAGGAGCATTTTATCTATCACTCGTGGCACTGTTCTTCCTACGAGCGCAGCCTATGCGACCGCGGACTGTGTTATTATATCCCGATGGTGTTCCACTTAAATTCAGATTATTACAAGCACTTTTTGACGGTCAATGTCGCCATGGCGTGTGTGACGCCGATGGATCGGCACGGGTACTTTAATTTGTCCACCTCTACCGGCGTGTCCGGTCAGATTCTGCGCAAGGCAGACATTGTAATTCTTGAGGTCAATGAAAATCTGCCCAAGCTGTACGGCGGTTACGACGAATGTATTCACATCTCGGATGTGGATTACGTGGTAGAAGGCCATCATGACCCGTTTCCGGATGTTCCGGTGCCAAAAATCACGGATATTGACCGAAAAATTGCCGAAAACCTGCTGCCGTATCTGGTGGACGGCATGACGCTGCAGCTCGGCATTGGCAGCCTGCCGCACGCACTCGGCAACTTGATTGCAGAATCCGACCTCAAAGACCTCGGCATGCACACGGAGCTGTGTTCCGATGCCTATTTACAGCTTCACAAGGCGGGCAAGCTCACCAACCGGTATAAAACCATCAACCGCGGAAAAAGCGTTCTCGGTGTCGCCGTCGGCTCCAACGAATTATACGATTGGATTGACGAAAACCCAAGTGTCGCCGTGTATCCGCTGTCCTACGTCAACAATCCCGAAGTGATTGGACGCATTGACAACATGGTTTCCATCAACAGCTGTCTGGAAGTGGATTTGTACGGACAGGTATCGTCGGAAAGCGCCGGTACACGGCAAATCAGCGGCACGGGCGGTCAGCTGGACTTTTTGACCGGCGCTTCGACTTCCCGCGGCGGCAAGGCGTTTATCTGCATGAGCTCCACATTTACAGACAGAAACGGCATGCAGCAGTCGCGCATTGTTCCGCGCTTCGGCGGCGATATTATCACCTCGCCGCGCTCGCAGGTGTATTATCTCGCCACGGAATACGGTGTTGTCAATTTAATCGGCAAGTCCACATGGGAACGGGCAGAAGCCATTATTTCTCTGGCTCATCCGATGTTCCGCGACCAACTTGTTCGCGCCGCGCAGGCACAGCACATTTGGAGACGTTCCAACAAGCGATAACAAAAACCCCCGACAGATTGTCGGGGGTTTTGCTTACATATGGACTTTTACTGTGACAATGCGCGTCACGGATTCATCAATTCGCTGTTCGGTTAACGTCCCGTCCTTCACAGCGTCCAGCACACCCTGATAGGCCTCCTGAAAATCCTCCGGCATGAGAACAACATCCGCTCCCGCCTGCAGCGCTTTCACCGCCGCCTGTGCAGAGGTGTACTGTTCGGTCACGGCGCCCATGTTCATCGCGTCTGTGACGACAATGCCGTCATAGCCCATCTGCCCGCGCAGAATATCGGTAATCATGGTTTTGGACAGCGATGCCGGTGCATCATCGCCTGTGACGCGCGGCGCGGAGATATGCGCCGCCATGATGAACGCTGCGTTGTTCTGGATGGCGTTTTCAAACGGAATCAGCTCGCTTTGTTTGAGTTCATCCAATGTCTTGTCCGTGTACGCATAGCCCTGATGCGTATCTCCCGCTGTCGCACCGTGTCCCGGAAAATGCTTGTACACGCTGTACACCTGATGCTGTGCCAATCCCTGCGCAACCGCAAGGGACATGTCAGACACCACCTGTGGGTCACTGCCGAACGACCGTTTTTTGACCACGGTGTTGTCCGGATTGGTGAGCACATCGGCGTCCGGCGCAAAATCCAAATTAAATCCCAGCTCGGACAAATACGAACCGATGGTTTCTCCCGCCTGTTTGGCTTGCTGTACGTCACCGGATGCGCCGATTTTCGCCATATCGCCGACATCTGTCACGTCAAATCGTCCGGTCGATGCCACGCGCGCCACCGTGCCGCCTTCTTCGTCCACACTGAGAAAGGCGGGCAAGCTGATTCTGTCCTCGCTGTATTTCTGAACGTTGCGCAGCATGTCTTGTACCTGCTGTTCCGACTGCAAATTGTCGCTGAAATAGACAAATCCGCCGACCGGCGTTTTGTTTATCGCCTGCTTTGTCGCATCACCTGCTGCTGTCGCCGTGCCAATGTCGACGATGGCTTCCGGCTGCACGAGAAACAGCTGCGCCACCTTCTCTTCCAGCGACATCGAATCGACAATGTTCTGGACTTCCTCGGTTGTTGTCGGTTTGGTTTGCACTGCGCTGCCGGTATTGTCTTGTGTGCCGGCTGTCGTGCATCCGCCGAGCAGCAGTGCCGTGCTCAACAAGCCTGCCAGCATTGTCATTCGTTTGTTCAATCGTCCTCTCCCCTTTTGTCATGATATGTTCATTATAAAAGATTCCGGAGCGATTTGCAACGCAGGTTATTTGGCAATATGTTTCTGATAACACCGTACCGTCAAAAATAAAAACAAAGGAATCGCCACAAGCTCACACACCAGCATCACATGCGCCGGCCAAACGCTGATCGTCTTGCCAAGATGCAGAAATTCAAAATCGCATATCGTATAGATATAGCTATTATTCATGCCAACACCGCCAGCCGGTAAAATGCGGGCAATCCACGCGGTCAAATTTCCTCCGCCGCCAAACATATACAGCAAAGACGGCGCGATCAAAAATACCAACGAAATGCCCAGCGCTTTGACATTGGAACGGCTGACGCTTGACACGAACAAGGTAAAACTGCTGACAGCAAGCAGCGTCACAAGTCCCATAGCTGTAATGGCATTTTGCGCCTCTCCGACTGTACCGGAAAACAGTGTTGCCGCAGACTGAATCACCTGCAGGGATGTCTCTCTGCATTCCCAACCAAACAGAGAATTGGAAAGCACGGTAAAAATCGTCATGCACACAGCAAATACCGTAATGAAAATCAGCATTGCTGCCGTGATTTTGGTCACTGCCAGTCTCTTGCGGCCATGTTTCGTGCAGCGCAAAATATCATCCGCCCCGGTCTGATACTCCGCAGAAAAGGTCGGCGCGGCAATCAGTGTGCACAAAAATACCAACAGAAAAACATACATCCCAACATATTCCAACGCATCCATCGTATATCCCGGATAATAGAAAAACGGCTGCGGTACTTTGCTGTACATCTGTTTTGCCTGTTCCTGTGCCTCCGGATGGTCATGCTGCTCTAAATTCATCAAATCACCAATGTGCGTTTTACACTGTTTGTAAAAGTTCTTGGCATCTTGATTTGTCAGCTGTGTAACCTCCGGCGCGAGTCCCTGTGCATCGGCATTGATTTCAATCAGCCGCTTGACCAACGGAGCTTCTGGAAAAATTTTGTGATAATAGACATCTGTCGGAAAATCTTCGCCGTTGACATCTCCATATTGTTTTACTGCCCCTTGATACTCCGCAAGGGCTTTTTGCATCTTTTTCGTTGTTACTTCGCCGCTGTACGGCGCAGACAGTTGTTTGATCTCCTGCACTGCTTGCAAACCGGTGATTTCAGAACCTTCTGATGGATACAGTCTGACATATGATACCGGCAGCCATGCCATTACGAGCGACAGCACCAATGCCAACGCCAAAATACATTTTGTCGCACGGGAACTTACCGTGCGTTTGAGTTCCAATTGCAATAATCGCATCAGTTACCCCTCTCTTTCTGTGTTCGGAAACAGCCACAAATACAAATCTTCCAGACGCGGCTCTATATTTTGAGACTGCGGAACTTCCGGTTTCTCTGCCAAATAGCGAATGGAAATACTGCCGTCTTCTTCATTGCGCAGGCTGACAACGCATAGCTGTTGCTCCCACCGTGACACCTCTTCCGGTCGGATCTTCGCATTCCAAACCTTCCCATTTATCTGCTGTACCAGTTGTTCCGTCGTTCCGGACGCGATAATGGAGCCATCTTTCATGACTGCATTTTGCGTTGCGATATACTCAACATCCGACACAATATGCGTCGAAATCAGCACAATGCGGTCATGGGCAAATTCCGACAGCAAATTTCGGAAACGCACGCGCTCTCCTGGGTCCAGTCCACTGGTCGGCTCGTCCAAAAACAATACCTCCGGCTCATTGAGCAACGCCTGTGCAATACCGACTCGGCGCTTCATGCCGCCGGACAGCTTGGCAATCTTTTTATTTTTCACCTCAGACAGCGTTAACAGCTCCAGTAAATCATGGATGCGCTTTTTTGTGTCTGTTTTCGTCAGTCCTTTGAGTGCCGCCATGTATTCCAGATAATTTTTTACCGTAAATTCCGGATAAAATCCGAACTCCTGCGGCAGATAACCAAACACATCGCGCCACGCTGCGCCCAATGTGCCAATCTCTATGCCATCATAATAAATCTCGCCTTTGGTCGGCTGTAAAATACCCGCAACCATGCGCATCAGGGTCGTCTTGCCCGCGCCGTTCGCACCCAGCAATCCCCATACGCCTGGTGTCAGCTTTAAACTAACATCGTTGACCGCTCGTTTGTCTTGAAATTGCTTGGTCATATGGTCAATGCGCAATTCCATACACCATTCCTCCTTTTTTTATCAAGTTCCAAAGCTGTACACCACAGATAAACAACAATGTAGCAAACACACCCACATACCCTATGTGAAATTCGGCTGCAATCCGGCTGCGATGCCAACAAAGCAGAAACACCAACACGATGCTCGTCCAAACCGCTGCATACAACGGCAGTTTTTCCCATGCGGCATGTGTCAGCAGCAGCAAATCACCGCACATGGTAAGCAGAGCAGGAAAGAGTACATACATAACAATGCAGCCCAAGCTGAACCATGTATGGTGCGCGGCACATACAATCGCAACGCTTAGTGTCACTGCCACGCCGATTCCTGCAAAAATCAGCCGCGCAGCCAGCTGCTGTGCGCCGGAATAATAGCACGGCAATTCGATTTCCATCATTTGATACCGAATGGTTCGATACAGCATCGGCAGCACTGCAGTAATTGCCGCAACACCACATCCCATGAGCGATACATACGGATAGGCAGACAACGCGCCGCTGTACATACAGCCAAGTAATGCCGCTAATACAAGAATCTGCCACAACCACATAGAGACACCGGAAAACCGTGCCTGTATGATCAGGAAAGAAAGCCAGCTTCGATGATTCCGCGGCGGATGTTTCGCCGCCATGTTTTGTACTGCCACGACGGTTCGTTGTACTTGTTCTGCATTTGGTTGCTCATGTGTCCGAAGTCCTTCAGACAGCTGTTTTTCAAAATTTTTCATTGCCATCCTTCCTCCGACAATTTGGATTTCAGCGTTTTGAGTGCTGCCCGCAGGCGAGATTGTACGGTTCGCAGCGGCAGGCCTGTTATTTGTGCAATCTCCCGCAGCTTGAACTGCTGTGCATAGCGCAAAATAACCAACTCCCGCTGTTGTTCCGGCAGCAGCGCCGTCAAACGCAGAAAATCCGCCTCCTGTTCCGCCTGCTGATAGCCATTTTCCTGTGTTATCAGACCTTCCGGCAGCGAAATATCTGTATTCCAATGACTGCGATACATATCCGTACAGATATTGGCTGCAATACGATAGAGATATGCTCGAAATTTTCCTCTGTGTATGTAGCCGTCCCAATGCCGCAGGAGCTTCAAAAAGGTTTCGTGCACAGCATCCTCTGCGCTTTGTTTGTCCGGTGTATGCCAGCGGCAATACCGCAGCAGTTCCGGATAATACATCTGGATGAGTTCTTCCATCGCCGATGCGTCTCCATCTGTGATTCGTTTTATCAATTGATCTTCACGCGTCAAGATACACCTCCTGAAGGCGTCCCTTCACTTATTACAACGGATGGCGTGCATAAAATGATTGACCCAAGGCAAAAAAATTCCGGCCGTCCGTGAAATGTCACAGACAGCCGGAACATCTATGTTCGATTTACTTGACGCAGATGGTCTCTACCTCGAGCTTTGCGCCCTTCGGCAGACCTGCAACGGCAAAGCAGGAACGAGCCGGAGCTTCGTTCGGGAAATACTTGGCATATACCGCATTGAATGCAGCAAAATCATTCAAATCAGCCAGAAAACACGTCGTTTTTACGACATTGGCAAACGTCAGACCGGAAGCCTCCAGCAGCGCGCCGATGTTGTGCATGACCTGCTCGGTCTGCTCCTCGATGGTCTTGCCCTCTACTTCTCCGGTAGCCGGATTGATCGGAATCTGACCGGAGGTGAACACATAGCCGTCGGTCTCAATCGCCTGCGAATACGGGCCGATTGCAGCCGGTGCGTTAGACGTCGAAATTACCTTCTTCATCACAAACACTCCTTTTTTTACTTGCCCTTCAGCTTCTTCATACGCTCGGTGTTGGACAGAATTGCCTTGCGCATACGAATGCTCTCCGGGGTTACTTCGATCATTTCGTCATCGCCGATGAACTCCATTGCTTCTTCAATGGACATCTTGCGCGGCGGAACCAGACGCAGTGCATCATCTGCACCTGCGGAACGCATGTTGGTCAGCTGCTTCTTCTTGCAGACGTTCACAGCCATGTCCTCGTTCTTCGGGGACATACCGATAATCATGCCTTCATATACTTCTGTGCCCGGTCCGATGAACAGCTGTCCGCGCTCCTGTGCGTTGAACAGACCGTAAGCGACAGCCGTGCCGGTCTCAAAGGCAATCAGCGAGCCGGTGGAACGCTTGGAAATCTCGCCCTTGTACGGCATGTAATCATAAAATACCGAGCTGAGGATGCCTTCGCCCTTGGTATCGGTCAAAAATTCGGTCTTGTAGCCAAACAGACCGCGTGCCGGAACCAGGAACTCGACGCGCATACGGTCGCCCTGCGGTGCCATGTGCTGCAGCTCGCCCTTTCGAGCGCCCATCTTTTCCATAACGGAACCGACAGCGTCCGCCGGAACGTCTGCCACCATGCGCTCAATCGGCTCGTACTTCTTGCCGTCAATGGTCTTGAACAGAGCGCGCGGTGCACCTACCTGAAATTCGTAGCCCTCGCGGCGCAGGTTCTCAATCAGAATGGACAGATGCATCTCGCCGCGGCCTGCTACGCGGAAGGTATCCGTGTTGTCGGTCTCGTGTACGCGCAGCGATACGTCCTTGAGCAGCTCGCGGTGCAGGCGCTCACGCAGCTGACGTGAGGTGACAAACTTGCCCTCGCGGCCGGCAAACGGAGAGTTGTTGACGGAGAAATACATTTCTACCGTCGGCTCGGAAATCTTAACGAACGGCAACGGCTTCGGGTTTTCCACATCACACAGCGTATCGCCGATGGTGACGTTTTCAATACCGGATACACAAACAATGTCGCCGGCAGAGATTTCGTTAACCGGCGTGTGACCCAGACTGTCAATCGTATACATGGATACAGCCTTTGCCTTGTACGGCTTGTCGTGATGATTATAGTTGCACACCATCAGTTCCTGACCAACGCGCATTGTGCCGCGCTCCACGCGACCGATGGCAATGCGGCCAACATAATCGCTGTAGTCAATCGAGGATACCAGCATCTGCAGCGGGCCGTCGGTGTCCACGTGCGGTGCCGGAATGTGCTCGAGAATGGTCTCGAACAGCGGGGTCAGATCTTCACCCGGCGTGTTCGGAGACAAGCTTGCCGTGCCGTCGCGGCCGGAGCAGTACAGAATCGGGCTGTCCAGCTGCTCATCCGAAGCGTCCAGCGTCAGCAGCAGCTCCAGAACCTCGTCGCCGACGTCTGCCAGACGGGCATCCGGACGGTCAATCTTATTGACAACAATAATAATCTTGTGACCGAACTCCAGCGCCTTCTCCAGAACGAAACGGGTCTGCGGCATCGGGCCCTCAAACGCATCGACCAGCAGGATAACGCCGTCAACCATCTTGAGGATACGCTCGACCTCGCCGGAGAAGTCGGCGTGACCCGGGGTGTCTACAATATTGATCTTCGTATCTTTATAATGTACCGAAGTGTTCTTTGCCAGAATCGTAATGCCGCGCTCACGCTCCAGATCGTTGCTGTCCATGACGCGCTCTTCCACTACCTGATTGGTACGGAAGGCACCGCCCTGCTTCAGCATCTGGTCGACCAGCGTTGTCTTGCCGTGGTCAACGTGCGCGATGATTGCGATGTTTCTTAAATCATTTCTTACCATGAGTTCCTCCAAAATAACGTCGAAACAGATTCATACATAGATTTTTGTCTTTTTTGTATCGTGATTTATTATACCCTGTCTTTTATGCTTTTTCCATCCTCAGGTTCATCAAAATTTCTCTTTTTTTGTGCAAATTTTTCATAAATTTTTTTGGATTTTTCCTTGACATTCTACCCCAACATGAGTATAATAATATTCGTTGGTTCGCAAGAAACGACACACAACAAAAGACATTGCCGAATTGTGTAAAGGTAGCACGACAGACTCTGACTCTGTTTGTGAGGGTTCGAATCCTTCTTCGGCAACCAATATTGCCGAATTGTGTAAGGGTAGCACGACAGACTCTGACTCTGTTTGTGAGGGTTCGAATCCTTCTTCGGCAACCATACGGAGAGTTGGCTGAGTGGTCGAAGGCGCACGACTGGAAATCGTGTAACGGTGATGAGCCGTTCTAGGGTTCAAATCCCTAACTCTCCGCCATAACAAAAAGACTTGAAGTTCGCTTCAAGTCTTTTTGTTTTCTACTTTTCGGCGCCAAAATCCTGTCAAAACCGCCAAAAAATCCCGATTTGCGTATGATTTTCATGAATTTTTCGTGAAACTTCTTTGTTTTTTCCATTTTTCCCTTGACATCTCCTGTGCTTTCGAATAAAATAAATTACAATTTGATTACAAAATAATCTCACGTTTGTAATCTATTGTTAAGAAAGGAGATTTTTATGACAACGGATTTATCTAAAAAATTGATCCGAACCGTTTTTTCCATCTGTATTCTGGGTACGCTCACCGCTGCCGTCGCATTCGCAGCCGGTGATCCGTCTATTTCCATAGATAAAGAGTTATTTTCTCAGGCTGCCATCTCTCCGGCAAAGCTGGACGAGATTTACGCAAGCCAGCCGGCCGCAGACCCGTCTGCCCCGTCCCTGACCGAGCAGACCGGCGCAGATGCACAGGCGGTTTCCGCCGCAGATGCCTCTGTCTCCACCGATGACGCCGCACCGGCAGCCAAATCCGCATCCGCCGACACTCCGGCAAATACCGCCAACACCGCAGCAGACACAGCGGACAGCGCAGCGACACCTGCCGAATCCGCTCCTCCAGTCACCACGCCGGTGTATGATTTGCAGACCAACCATCCGGATACGCCGTATATGACCAAGGACGGCAGACCGGCGGGCGCAACCATTTATACCTCCGGCTGCTGTCCGGTCAGCGTTGCCAACATCCTGCGCAATCTGTGCGGCATCACCGATGCCACATCGGAAAACATGTGTGCACTTGCCACGGAATCCGGCGCGCGCTACGACGGCGGCACCGATCCGCTCAAGATGCTGGACGCCGCCGCTGCCAAGTGGGGCGGCTTCACCTATCAGTATTCCAATTCTATGGATGAACTGCAGCAGTGTCTGGCCGAAGGCGGCATGGCACTCGCGCACACCAGCGGTGCATCCGGCGGCGCAACCGGACTGTTTGCAGACAACGGCCATTTTGTCGCACTGGTGTCCGGCGATGCTTCTGTGATTACCGCCGTCGATCCGTATTGGACGGAAACCAAGTGGACTGCCAACGAGACGCGCAAGGCAAATGCCGTTGAGACCGAAACCCACGGTGTCGTCAACGTGCAGACCGGTGCCGTCGGCGCCGCTTGCGACTACTTCTATCTGATTCGCAAGGCATAATCCTTTTAAACAGCAGCTTACCGCTGCTGTTTTTTTGTTGTTCGGATTTTTTTGCAAAATTTCTCAAAAAAATGCTTGACTTTCCGCCCTGCACGCGGTATAATAAATTTCGTCGCTGAGAGGCGGACAACCAAATAGTGATGGAGAGTTGGCTGAGTGGTCGAAGGCGCACGACTGGAAATCGTGTAACGGTGATGAGCCGTTCTAGGGTTCAAATCCCTAACTCTCCGCCATAAAAAGCACAGAAGCATCGGTTTCTGTGCTTTTTCTTTTCCGCAAACTGTCTCTATACATCGCCTGCCGTTTGTGCTATACTAACTAGACACATAAAAATATAGGAAAGGCAGGCAGTGATTTTGTCCCGTGCAGACCTGCATATTCACACGCTGTATTCCGACGGTTCCGACTCGACGGAGCAGCTGCTGACAACCATTCGAACCAATCAAATCACCTATTTTTCTGTGACCGATCACGACACCATTGACGGCGTGCTGCACATGCAGTCATTGGATTTGACCGGTCTGCACTTTTTCCCCGGCGTAGAGTTTTCCTGCTTTACCCCGTATAAAAAATGTCATATTCTCGGATACTGCTATGACGCCGCATGCCCTCCGTTTCAGGACATCCTGCTCGAAGGACATGACAAGCGCATGCAAAAGCTCCGGCTCCGTTTGGACTACTTGAAAGAAAAATTCGGCATTGTTTTTTCCAAGCAGACACAGGATTCCTTTTATCAAATGACCAGTGTGGGAAAACCGCATCTCGCCAAGGCGCTGATTGCGCTCGGCTACGGCACAACCATACAGGAGGTCATGGACAAGTATTTGACCCTGCACACCCCGAACGACAAGGTAGAAGCCGCCAAAGCCATCGCAGCCATACGGGCATCCGGCGGAACCGCCGTTTGGGCGCACCCGCTCGGCGGCGAAGGCGAACGGCATCTGACACCGGAGGAGTTCACCAAACAGCTGGATATTCTGCTGCAATGCGGCTTACAGGGTCTGGAATGCTATTATTCCCGCTACAATCGGGAGGAAATCGACTTTTTATTACAGCAGGCGCGCAAGCACCATCTGTTCATCAGCGGCGGCAGCGACTATCACGGCGTCAACAAGACCATCTCTCTGTGCGAGCTCAACAGCTTCGGCACGCCCGTTGATTCGTCTCAGCTCAGCCTGCTCACCTATCTGCGTCATCAGCACGCCGCTCCATCAAAATTCCCAAACGGGAATCGCACAGCCTGTGCTTTTTGATGCGGTATTCGGGTTGACATCCGCCGTGTTATACCATATAATAATGAGGAATATTGGCGATGACGAAGAAAAGTAACGCTCTTTATCGCTTCCAGTGAGCGGAGGACAGTGCGAACTCCGCAGAATTGAATGAGCGCGAAGAACACTTTATCAGCCGCAATCTGAACCTTCGGGAATGTTTCCGATCAGTAGGTGCGCCGACCTGCCGTGCGACAAACGGCTCTCTTGAGTGACCGGCTTTTTCCGGTAAATCAGGTGGTACCGCGGACAGTACGCTGTTCGTCCTGAACCAATTGTTTGGGACGAGCAGTTTTTTTATGCTTTTTTCCCGAAAAATCAATCATATGAAAGGAGTTCAAACCATGAACACATCCAATGTTTATCGCAACAAGACAATGAATGTCATCACGGAAGCAGATGTCGGCTCCACCCTGCGCATCGCAGGCTGGGTAGAAAACATCCGTGACCACGGCGGTGTATCCTTCGTTGACCTGCGCGACATGTACGGCACCATGCAGGTTGTCATGCGCGACACCTCCCTGCTCAAGGGCATCAACAAGGAGGACTGCATCTCTGTTGAAGGCCCGATTCAGCACCGCGATGAGGAAACCTACAACCCGAAGATTCCGACCGGCACCATCGAGCTGGAGGCGCACACGGTTACCATGCTGGGCAAGGTTCACCGTCAGCTGCCGTTCGAAATTCAGACCTCGAAGGAAATCCGCGAGGATGTCCGTCTGAAGTATCGTTACCTCGACCTGCGCAACAAGAAGGTCAAGGACAACATTGTATTCCGCTCTCAGGTTATCTCGTTCCTGCGTCAGAAGATGACAGACATGGGCTTTTTGGAAATCCAGACCCCGATTCTGTGCGCTTCTTCTCCGGAGGGTGCGCGTGACTACGTGGTTCCGTCCCGTAAGTTCAAGGGCAAGTTCTACGCGCTGCCGCAGGCGCCGCAGCAGTACAAGCAGCTGCTGATGGTTTCCGGCTTTGACAAGTACTTCCAGATCGCTCCGTGCTTCCGCGATGAGGACGCACGCGCTGACCGTTCCCCTGGCGAGTTCTATCAGCTGGACTTTGAGATGAGCTTTGCTACGCAGGAAGATGTTTTCCGTGCAGGCGAAGAAGTTCTCACCGCTACGTTTGAGAAGTTTGCTCCGGAAGGCGCCGCTGTCACAGCTGCTCCGTATCCGGTTATCAGCTACAAGCAGGCTATGCTGGAGTTCGGTACTGACAAGCCGGATCTGCGCAACCCGCTGCGCATCATCGACCTGTCTGAATTCTTCTCCCGCTGCACCTTTAAGCCGTTCATCGGCAAGACGGTTCGCGCCATCAAAGTTCATGCGAACATGTCCAAGGGCTTCCATGAGAAGCTGCTGAAATACGCACAGTCCATCGGTATGGGCGGTCTGGGCTACCTGCAGGTCAAGGACGACATGTCCTACAAGGGCCCGATCGACAAGTTCATTCCGGACGACATGAAGTCGGAAATCGCAGAACTGGCTGGTCTGGAAGCTGGCGACACCATCTTCTTTATCGCAGACCGCGAGAGCAAGGCTGCAAACTACGCCGGTCAGCTGCGCAACGAGCTGGGCGCGCGTCTGGATCTGCTCGAGAAGAACGCATATCGCTTCTGCTTCGTCAACGACTTCCCGATGTTCGAGTTTGACGAGGAAGAAAAGAAGATTATCTTCACCCACAACCCGTTCTCCATGCCGCAGGGCGGTCTGGAAGCGCTGAACACCAAGGACCCGACCGAAATTCTGGCATATCAGTACGATATTGTCTGCAACGGCGTGGAGCTGTCCTCCGGTGCGGTTCGTAACCACGATCTGGAAATCATGGTCAAGGCATTTGAGATTGCCGGTTACACCGAAGAAGATCTCAAGGAGAAGTTCGGCGCGCTGTACAATGCCTTCCAGTTTGGTGCACCTCCGCACGCAGGCATGGCACCGGGCGTTGACCGCATGATTATGCTGCTGCGCAACGAGGAGAACATCCGCGAGGTCATCGCATTCCCGATGAACGGCAACGCACAGGATTTGATGTGCGGCGCTCCGGGCGAAATCACCGAGCATCAGCTGCGCGAGGTTCACATCAAGATTCGCGACTGATTTTTCTGTCCGTTCCAACCGTAAATAAAAAATTACACCCTGCCGTTCCGGAAACCGGAACAGCAGGGTGTTTTTTGTATGCAAGAAAATATCTTACTTGGCAGCGATAACATCCGACATGTCATACATGCCCGGCTGCTTCTGCGTGCCCAAGAATGCAGCGGCATCGACAGCGCCGACTGCGAACACTTCACGGGACAGTGCCACGTGACGAATTTCAATCAGCTCATCGCGGCCCGCGAACAGCACTTCATGCTCGCCGACAATTGTGCCGCCGCGTACCGAATGAATGCCGATTTCGTTCTGCGGGCGCTTCATGCGGCGCTCGTGACGGTCGTATACATATTCTGCATCATACGGCAGTGCTTCGCTGACAGCGTCAGCCAGCATCAGCGCCGTGCCGGACGGTGCATCCAGCTTCTGGTTGTGATGCTTCTCGGTAATTTCTACATCGTAGCCATCGCCCAGAACGGTTGCCGCCTTGCGCAGCAGATCCATCATCAAATTGATGCCGATGGACATATTGCCGGAGCGGAATACCGGAATGACGGCAGATGCTTCCCGAATTTTCGCCAGCTGCTCCTTGTCATAGCCGGTTGTGCAGAAAATAACCGGCGTCTTGGTTTTTACACAGTAATCCAGCAGCATATCCAGCGAAGAAACGTTGGAAAAGTCAATGATGACATCACAGGCGCCGGTAAACTCATGCGGGTCTGCATAGACCGGATAGTCCGCCAGCTTCTCGGTGTACGCATCAAAGCCTGCCACAATCTGCATGTTTTCTTTTTTGGAGACAATATCCGTAATGACCTTGCCCATGCGGCCGTTGCAGCCGCAAAGTCCGATTTTCAACATCCTTGTATCTCCTTACTTTACCGGTGCGTAGCCTGCTTCGGTCATGGCCTTGCGCAGAATCTCGGTGTGCTCTGCACTCATGTCGCACAGCGGCATGCGCAGCTCGCCGACATCCCAGCCCAGCATACGAACAGCCATCTTAACCGGAATCGGGTTTACTTCTACAAACAGCGCGTTAATCAGAGCCAGATACTTGATCTGCATCTCACGTGCTTCCGCATACTTGCCGTCCAGACACAGCTGCGCAATGTTGTGCGCAACGTCCGGCGCCACGTTTGCCAGAACGGAAATAACGCCCTTGCCGCCCATAGCCATCAGCGGAACGATCATATCATCGTTGCCGGACCAGAAGTTCAGGTCGTCGCCGCACAGGCGCATGGCCTCTGCCAGCAGGGAGAAATCACCGGATGCTTCCTTTGCACCGTTGATGTTCGGATGCTTGGACAGCTCAAAATAGGTCTCCGGCTTAATGGTCATACCGGTACGGCTCGGTACATTGTAAACAACGATCGGAGTCGGGGTTGCATCAGCCAGCGCATAGAAATGCTTAATCAGACCCTGCTGGGTGGTCTTGTTGTAGTACGGGGTAACGGTCAGCAGACCATCTGCACCTGCCTGCGATGCAAACTTACCCAGCTCAATGGCGTATCTCGTGTCATTGGAACCGGTACCTGCGATAACCGGAACGCGGCCATTGACATGGTCGATACAAAACTGAATGGCTTCCTTGTGCTCCTTGTCGGTCAGGGTCGAGCCCTCACCGGTGGTGCCGCAGATGGTAATGGAATCAATACCACGAGCGATCTGGTCATCAATGAAGCGGCGGAATTCCGGATAATTGACACCGGTTTCCGTCATCGGAGTCACAATAGCAACGTTAGCGCCGGTAAAAATCGGCTTCTTCATAGGTTTTCCCTCCAATCAAACCATATATCTCTATTTCAGAATCAGAGAATGCTTTAGTCCATGTAGCCCTCAGCGCACAGCAGCTCTGCCAGCTCAACAGCGCCGCCAGCGGCACCGCGCAGGGTGTTGTGGGACAGGCTGACAAAACGATAATCAAAGATTACGTCGTCGCGCAGACGGCCGATAGAGACAGCCATGCCGCCTTCCAGATTGCGGTCGAGGCGAGCCTGCGGGCGGTCATCCTCTTCAAAGTAATGCAGGAACTGCTTCGGTGCGCTCGGCAGGTTCAGCTCCTGTGCGCGGCCGCTGTAATTTGCCCAAGCTTCCAGAATCTGCTCCTTGGTCGGCTTGTTCTTGAACTTGACGAACGCAGCAGCGGTGTGGCCGTCGCTTACCGGTACGCGCAGGCACTGTGCGGAAATAACCGGCTCAGCAGCGGATACGATCTCGTCGCCCTGTACAGAGCCCCAAACCTTCATCGGCTCCTTCTCGGACTTCTCTTCCTCGCCGCCGATGTACGGAATGACGTTGTCTACCATTTCCGGCCAGGTCTCAAAGGTCTTGCCGGCGCCGGAAATTGCCTGATAGGTGCAGACAGCAACCTTCTCAATGCCAAATTCCTTCAGAGCAGTCAGAGCCGGAACATAGGACTGGATGGAGCAGTTGGACTTTACTGCGATGAAACCGCGCTTGGTGCCCAGACGCTTGCGCTGTGCCGGAATGATCTCGACGTGCTCCGCGTTTACTTCCGGAATAATCATCGGAACATCCTTGGTGAAGCGGTGTGCGCTGTTGTTGGAGACAACCGGGCACTCCAGCTTTGCGTACTTTTCTTCCAGTGCGCGGATGACGTCCTTCTTCATGTTTACTGCACAGAACGTGAAATCAACCTTGGAAACAAACTCCTCTGCGTCGTTTTCTGCGTCGTACAGAACCATGTCCTTTACGCTCTCCGGCATCGGCGTGCTCATCTTCCAGCGGCCCTCTACAGCTTCCGCATAGGTCTTGCCCTTGTTGCGTCCGCTTGCAGCGATAGCGGTAATGGTGAACCACGGGTGATTTGCGAGCAGGGTCACAAAGCGCTGACCAACCATACCGGTTGCGCCGATAATGCCGACCTTGTAATTCTTCATCGTTGTTATTTCCTCCTGAAAAGCAATTGCTCAAAATGACATATACCAATCAAAGCACACATCGTCCCGATTTACCCGCGCATACAATAAAAAATCGGTCGGTAGAAACCGGCCGATGATGCGAAACAGCTCACTGCCCTGCAGCAGTGCAAAGTAGCGATAGCGCATCACGGGCGAACCGGTGACAGCCGGACAGATGTTCTCGTGCCCGTCCAGACAGACACCCGCGAATCTGGCATCTTCTTCGGCGGCCATCCCCTTTCCAGCCCTTTCACAGAAGGATTCGCCTTCTCCTGAACCATACTTATGTCGGCCGCGCCTCAATCGTACTAGACAATTTATGCTTTTTTCATTTTAGCACGGGACAATTTGCTTTGTCAAGGCGATTTGACGAGGAAAGCGCACAAAACGACGGAATTTTCCCACCCTTCTTTCGTGCGGTTTTGTTTTTTCCCGATGAACAAGTGTCTTTCCACAAACGGCAAGCCCGCAAACCACGTTACTCTGTTTTGTCGTTGGCAAGCTCCAGCGCGGACAGCATCTGCGAAATGCCGCGCTCGACCAGCACGCCCTGTTCGACGGGAAGCCCGCGCAGCTGCCGCAGCAGCACGTTGCCCTCCTCCGACGCGCTTCCGCCGAGCAGCAGATAATCCGCGGAGACGCCCAGAATCTCGCAGGTCTTTTTGAGCGCCGTCAGGGAAATGCCGACCGCCCCGCGCTCGATATTTGATACGTGCTGTACGCCTACATCCAACAATTCTGCAAACTGTTCCTGCGTATACCCAGCGCGTTCCCGTGAAAGCTGGATTCTGTGCCCTACTTCTATATTGATCTCTTTTTTCTTCTGCATAAACTCCGCCTCCTAGGCTTAGTTTATACAAATCTTGGCTTGACAAACATTATTATATAAGCGTATAATACGTGCAATAGGCGTATATAAGAAGGTGTAACCAGTGGCATTAGAGCATGGCAGTGATGATTACTATATCTTTCCGTCACGGCTTGCGCCGTGCCACCTTCCTCAGGGAGGAAGGCTTTGGTCTTACGTACAATCCAAACTTGTCTCTCCCTTTGGGAGAGATGTCGCGCAGCGACAGAGAGGGCTGGCTCCTTCTTTGAGGGAGCTGGATTTGCCGCAGGCAAAGACTGAGGGAGCAACCAATTATCTGTCACGCATCACAGTTCTACCCCTCCACCGCTGGCGCGGTTCCCCTCCCCTTTCAGGGGAGGCTAAATTTGGCTCCCCTGAAAGGGGAGCTGGATAGATTATCATACGAAGTGCAACAGTAAAA
>ERZ1026850.118-NODE-118-length-51238-cov-8.231659_pt1 | contig 51238 bp, 42 predicted proteins | sample MGYA00380155_ERZ1026850 | MGnify/ENA primary metagenome ERZ1026850 (study PRJEB33269, sample SAMEA4719791) | human gut metagenome | biome: human-associated habitat; feature: organic feature; material: feces | place: Cameroon | collected 2013-10 ... | reverse complement strand
GTATATTATATAGAGACAAGTTATTAGCAGATTTAATATCGAGAATAGAGTGCTGTTCAGTATGACGAAATCTTCTGAATGGCAATGAATATAGATTGAGGTGTGAGGATTATGATGAAAAAGAGGAAAAACATGCAGTTTTTCGCAGCGGCAGCATTGACTGCAGCTCTTGTAACAAGCCAGTTTTCATTTGCAACAGTACTGGGGGACAGTTCAGCAACAGTGCAGACCAGCAAGTTGATTCCGGATAATGTTACGATTGATCAGCCGGTTCCTCTTTCGGAGATTTCACTTCCAAAAAATGACTATGGAACACTTTCCTGGGTTGATGATTCCAGTGTACCATCGGCGAGAACTCAGGTGTATGACGTAGTATTTCGTCCATATAATACAGCAGATTTGGCACAGATTCCCGGCTGGGATGGGCAGTCAGATGTAATTTACAGTACTGTGACAGTAGTAGTGAGCAGTATCAGTAAAGATTCTGATCATTCAGGAAGTACAGAACAGTCTGATGAGATGAATAATACAGAGGCAGAAGTGACAGAGACTCCGGAAACAGAAGAAAATACAGAGAATTCCGAAGCGACAGAAGAAATTTCAGATAATGAGAAAATGAATAATACACCGGAGAACTCGGAGATTACAGAGACTCCAGACATGCCGGAAACACCGGAGATTACAGAGACTCCAGATCTGTCTGAGACACCGGAAGTGTCAGAAAATCCGGAAATTACTGAAACTCCAGATCTCACAGAAACACCGGAAACTCCAGATGAAACAGAAGTACCGGAAACACCAGAGAATCCGGATGTCACAGAGACTCCAGACACGCCGGAAGCCCCGGAAGTTACAGAAATACCAGAAATTACGGTAACTCCGGAAGCAGATAAGGATAATATTTTTGATGGGACTGAAAAGGACATTACAAAAGATGATCGTGAGCATTCTGTAGAAGAGACAGCAGAACCTTCTGATGAAGAAAAAGAACAGTTAGCTGAGGTAAATCATAACTGTAATGGGATTTCTGTATCAGGAATCAATCTGCCATGGTATGTGCAGTTCAGAGTGGCAAGCGGTGAAAACTATGAGTTTACAAATGCAGCTGAGGCAAATGTTTTCAAGTCCTATGAATTCGAATTATGGGATATGAAGAATAATACAGAATATGAAATTCCGGATGGAGAATATTTGAGTGTAACAGTTCCGGTTAAAGCTGGTTATGACTATACGATTGAACATATTTTGGACAGTGGAGCAGTAGAAACAATTGTTCCAAGTGTCGAAGGCAGTACAATGGTGTTCAGCACACATTCATTCAGCCCATTTGGAATTGCAGGAAGTAAGACTCTTGTGGGAGAAGAGATTGAGGATGGAAGTTATTCTTCAGGAACGGGATCAACTTCTGCTGTAAGTATAACTCCAACAGCATCTGTAACGACAGCTTCAGGAGCAGCTAATACGAATAACAGTGCATCTGCGGATAATACAGCGGCACAGAATTCTGCATCAGGCAACCAGGACAATTCAACTGTTACATCAGAAAAGAGCGAAACAGACAGCAGCAGTAATTCGGTTGGAGCAGTGGAAACCGGTGATAATACACCGATTCTTCCATTTGTAATCATTGGAATTGCAGCAGCAGTGATTGTGGCAGTACTTGTTTATCTCAAAAAGAAAAGATAATTTGCGTCTGTGAGTTTAAGACATATTAAGAAAAGCCTTTCCATATACTAATGTATGGGAGGGCTTTTTATGAAGGCAAAGGCAATTTTAAGATCATTGTTTCTGGCATATCTTCTGTCAGGAGGCAGTCTGCTGTTACTGGCACTGCTTGTTTTTAAACTGGATATAGGAAAAGGGCCAGTTACAGCGGGAATCCTGGCAATTTACGTATTATCATGTCTGGCAGGTGGATTTTTGGCAGGAAAGATACTCAGACAGGATAAATATCGATGGGGATTTCTGGTAGGATTATGCTATTTTTTATTGTTGATATTCGTCTCATTTGTAGTACAGAGAAGATGGGATATGAGTGTTCAACACATGGTGACTACATTTTTTATGTGTCTGGGCGGAGGAACCCTTGGAGGGATGCTTTCGTGATAAAAAAATGCTTTTAATTGGGCGGGTTTTATGATATACTATGCCCAGACAATTATACATAAGGAGGTATATACAATGGAACATATCAAAACATTAAATACAAAGAACCTGCAGAACACAGTGAAAAAAGGTGGATGTGGTGAATGTCAGACATCTTGCCAGTCAGCATGCAAAACTTCCTGTACTGTAGGAAACCAGAGCTGCGAGAACAAATAAGCTGGTTCAGAACATTCAGTTAAGCAGCGGAGTGAAATCCGCTGCTTATTCTTATGAAAAAAAGTTTTACAGGAAAGGATTTTCAGAAAGATGAGTCTGATTCATAGATACCAGAGTAATGGCTACAATATTGTTCTGGATATTAACAGTGGATGCATTCATCTGGTAGACCTTGTTACTTATGAAGTTCTTCCGTTTATGGAAGATGGACTTTCAGAACAGGAGATTGTTGACAGACTGAAGGAAACATATCCGGAAGCTGATATCCGTACTTCTGTTTCAGAGTGCGAAAAGCTGAAAGAACAGGGAATGCTGTTTACCAGAGATGTATACGAAAATATTATTGATGAATTTACAGAGAATCGACAGACAGTAGTCAAAGCGCTGTGCCTGCACATTGCTCATGACTGTAATCTGGCCTGTCGATACTGTTTTGCCGAAGAGGGAGAATATCACGGAAGACGGGCACTGATGTCTTTTGAAGTCGGAAAGAAAGCTCTTGATTTCCTGATCGCCAACTCCGGCTCCAGAAAGAACCTGGAAGTAGATTTCTTCGGAGGAGAACCTCTTATGAACTGGCAGGTTGTCAAAGACCTGGTAGCATATGGAAGAGAGCAGGAAAAGCTTCATAATAAGAAGTTCCGTTTTACGCTCACAACCAATGGTGTACTTCTTAATGACGAAGTAATGGAATTCTGTAACAAAGAGATGGGAAATGTTGTTCTCAGTGTTGATGGACGTAAGGAAGTTCACGATTATATGAGACCATTCCGCAAGGGCGCTGGAAGTTACGATCTGATCATTCCAAAATTCCAGAAGTTTGCAGAATCCAGAAATCAGGATAAGTATTATGTACGTGGTACATTTACACATCATAATCTTGATTTTTCAAATGATGTACTGCATCTTGCAGATCTCGGATTCAAACAGATTTCAGTTGAACCGGTAGTTGCTGCTGAGACTGAAGAGTATGCGATCAGAGAAGAGGATATTCCTCAGATCAAAGAAGAGTATGATAAACTGGCAAAAGAAATGATCGCCAGAGAAAAAGCAGGAGAAGGGTTTAATTTCTTCCACTTTATGATCGATCTGACAGGCGGTCCGTGTGTTTACAAACGTCTTTCAGGATGTGGATCAGGTACAGAGTATCTCGCAGTAACTCCGTGGGGAGATTTCTATCCGTGTCATCAGTTTGTTGGTGAAGAGCAGTTTCTTATGGGAAATGTGGATGAAGGAATTACTCGTCCGGAAGTTCGTGAGCAGTTTGGTAAATGTAATGTTTATACCAAAGAAGCATGCAAGGACTGTTTCGCAAGATTTTACTGCAGTGGTGGCTGTGCTGCCAATGCTTATCATTTCCAGAAAGATATTAATGGCAATTATGATATCGGATGTGAACTTCAGCGTAAAAGAGTGGAGTGCGCAATCATGATAAAGGCCGCGTTAGCGGAATAAAATAATGCAAGAAGGGAAAGAACAATGAAGAAAAACAAAGGAATTGTTGTGCTGCTTCTGACCGCCATTATCACAGTCTTTCTGTGTTACACGGCCGGGATTGGCCTCGGACCAACAGGTACCGGTTCTGCAAAAAACATTAAGACCGGCCTGGATCTGTCTGGTGGTGTAAGTATCACTTATCAGGCAAAAGACAGTGACCCTAGTGCAGAAGACATGTCAGATACTGTTTACAAGCTCCAGAAGCGTGTGGAACAGTACAGTACAGAAGCACAGGTGTACAAAGAAGGAAGCGACCGTATCGCTGTAGAGATTCCTGGTGTTACAGATGCAGATGAGATTCTGAATGATCTTGGTAAACCGGGTTCTCTGTGTTTCATTACCATGTCAGATGAAGACGGCAATGCGAATGTTTCAAGTACGGGAAGTGGATATGTCCTTGCCAGAAGTCTGGATGAGATCCGCGAATCCGGATCTGTAGTTCTGGAAGGTACAGATGTAAAGGATGCACAGGGTGGTGCATTCCAGTCTGACAAAAACAGCTCCAGAGAATATGCAGTCAGCCTGACTCTTACAGATGAAGGAAAAACCAAATTTGCTGAGGCAACCGAAGCAAATGTCGGCAAACAGATTGCAATTATTTATGACAACCAGATTTTAAGTGCTCCAAAGGTAAATGAAGCAATCACAGGCGGACAGGCACAGATCACTGGTATGTCTGATGTGGAAGAGGCTCAGAACCTTGCTTCTTATATCCGTATTGGTTCTCTTAGTATTGAACTTGAAGAACTTCGTTCCAGCGTTGTTGCAGCTCAGCTTGGAGAAGAAGCTATCTCCACAAGTGTTATGGCTGGTCTGATCGGTCTTATCATCGTGATCATCTTTATGATCATTGTGTACAGACTTCCAGGTCTGGTTGCTGGTATTGCACTGATTCTCTATACAGCACTTGTTTTGATAACACTGAATGCATTTGACATCACACTGACACTTCCGGGTATCGCAGGTATTATCCTTGGTATTGGTATGGCGGTAGATGCTAACGTTATCATTTACGCACGTATTCAGGAAGAGATTGCAGCAGGAAATTCTGTGAAAGCTTCTATCAAAGAGGGCTTCTCCAAAGCATTCAGTGCAATCTTTGACGGTAACATTACAACTCTGATCGCATCACTGGTACTGATGTGGCTGGGTTCCGGTACAGTTAAGGGTTTTGCTTATACACTGGCTCTTGGTATCGTAGTATCCATGTTTACAGCACTGGTTGTATCACGTTTTGTTATGAAAGCTCTCTATGCAGTTGGATTCCATGATGAAAAATTCTATGGACGTGCAAAAGAGCGTAAGGTATTTAACATTGTAGGAAAGAGAAAAGGATTCTTTATTCTTTCCATTATCCTGATCCTCAGTGGTCCGGTTGCAATGATCGCTCATCATCAGATTGATGGTACTGCATTGAACTATGCACTTGATTTCTCAGGTGGTACAGCAACAACCGTAACATTCAATGAAGATATGGATATCAAGCAGATTGATTCTGAAGTAACTCCACTCGTTGAAGAGATTACCGGTGATAAGAATGTTCAGCCGACTAAGGTTGTGGGAACAAATCAGGTAGTTATTAAGACCCGTACCCTTTCACAGGCAGAGCGTGAAAAGCTGGATGATGCACTTGTTGAGAAATTTGAAGTAGATAAGTCTCTGATCGCAACAGAAAGTATTTCTTCAACTGTAAGTTCTGAAATGAGAAGAGATGCACTTGTAGCTGTTATTGTAGCAACTCTTTGTATGCTTGCTTACATCTGGTTCCGATTCAAAGATATCCGCTTTGCAGGCAGTGCCGTAATTGCTCTGCTTCATGACGTTCTGGTTGTATTTGCCTTCTATGCAATCTCCAGAATTTCCGTAGGTAATACATTTATCGCATGTATGCTGACAATTGTTGGTTACTCCATCAATGCGACTATCGTTATCTTTGACCGTATTCGTGAGAATATGAAGGCAACCAGAGAAAACCTTCCGGAAGTTGTTAACAAGAGTATTACACAGACTCTTACAAGAAGTATCTACACTTCATTTACAACTTTTGTAATGGTAGCGGCTCTGTATGTTCTGGGCGTTTCTTCTATCCGTGAATTCGCAGCACCTCTTATGATGGGCGTTATCTGCGGTGCATATTCTTCTGTATGTATTACAGGTGCACTGTGGCTGGTTATGAAACGTTATTACAGAAAAACACCTGTAGCAGCAGTTGCAGCAAAGAATACTTCAGCTTCTGCAAAACAGGCAAATACAGCTAAGAAAAATACACAGTCCGGAAAGAAAAATCCGGATCAGCCGAAAAAGAAAAACCGCAAGAGAGTAGCAGAACGTCTGGCGGCACAGGAAGCAGCGGCTAAAGAAAATGCTTCCGCTAATGAGAACAAGGGTGAATAATCCGAACAATAAAAAATAAAATTTCAGATCCCGGGACAGGTTGCTGCCCCGGGGTTTGTTCTATAATTGAAAGTTTGAAGCGGCTTTGTCCGCGTTGCTTTTTAACATAAACAGAAATAATGGAGAAGACGATCATGGAAAAATGGATGATATATAGTAAAAAAGCGGATTTTCAGAAGATTGCAGAAGAATTCGGAATAGATCCGGTCATTGCCAGACTGATCCGAAATCGTGATGTGCAGGATATGGAGGCAATTCGTTCTTATCTGCACGGTACATTAAAGGAACTTCCATCTCCATGGAAAATGAAGGACATTGATAAAGCAGTTGAAATCTTAAAGAAAAAAATAACTCAGAAAAAAAGAATTCGCATAATTGGCGATTATGATATAGATGGTGTGACAGCAACCTGCATTTTGTTGAAAGGTTTAAGCCGGCTTGGTGCAGATGTGGATACTTATATCCCGGACAGAGTGAAGGATGGATATGGTATGCATGAACAGCTGATCGATAAAGCACTGGAAGATAGAATTGATACGATACTGACCTGTGACAATGGTATTGCAGCGGCGGAAGAGATTGCATATGCCAGAAAAGAGGGAATCACAGTTATTATCACAGATCATCATGATGTTCCTTTCAGAGATACGGAGAATGGAAGAATGTGGATCGTTCCGGAAGCAGATGCGGTCATCAATCCAAAGCAGTCGGATTGTCCGTATCCGAATAAAAACATCTGTGGTGCTGTTGTAGCCTGGAAACTGATCTGGGCTTTGTATGAAGCATCAGGAATTGAAAAAAATGAAATATGGGATTTTCTTGAGTTTGCCGCGATTGCCACAGTTGGAGATGTAATGGATCTTCAGGGTGAAAACAGGATTATTGTGAAAGAAGGCCTGAAGAAACTTTCGAATACGTCCTATGAAGGTTTAAAAGCACTGATTCGTGTAAATAATCTGGAGGGAGCTGATATTACAGCATACCATGTAGGATTTGTTCTTGGTCCGTGCATTAACGCCAGCGGAAGACTTGACACGGCGGCACGGGCACTGGAACTGCTGTGTGCGGATAATCTGGATATGGCAATGAAACTGGCAGATGATCTGTATGATCTGAATCAGAGCAGAAAAGCGATGACAGAGCAGGGAAAAGAACAGGCAATTCAGACGATTGAAAACAGTCAGATGAATGAAGACCGTGTTCTGGTAGTGTATCTTCCGGGATGTCATGAGAGTCTGGCAGGAATTATTGCAGGGCGTATCAGAGAAGCATATAATAAACCGGTATTTGTACTTACAAAGAGTTCGGAGGGTGTAAAGGGTAGCGGACGGTCTATTGAAGCATATTCCATGTATGAGGAACTGGTAAAATGCAGGGATCTTCTGACACAGTTTGGAGGTCATCCAATGGCAGCAGGACTTTCCATGGAAGAAAAAAATGTGGAAGCTTTTCGCAGACGTCTGAACGAAAACTGTACGTTGACGGAGCAGGAACTGATTCCCAAAATAATGATAGATGTTCCGATGCCAATTTCCTATCTGACAAAGCAGCTGACAGAACAATTGAAAATACTGGAACCTTTTGGAAAAGGCAACACAAAACCGTTGTTTGCGCAGAAACATCTGCGTGCGGTGGGAATACGGATTCTTGGCAGAAACCGGAATGTGGCCAAAATGCTTCTTATGGATGAACATGGAAACAAAATGGATGCAGTTTATTTTGGGGAAGCATCTGAATTTGTGACTTTTGTGCAGACACATGAAACAATTTCCGTTACATATTATCCGGAAATTAATGTATATCAGGGAAGAGAAACACTTCAGATTGTCATAAAAAATTACTGTTAAAACAGAATTGTTGCGTGAAAAGTGCATAAAACCTTTATTTCAGAGGGCTGACAGGGTGGGTTAGTCATTGATTCCGATATAAAAAAGTGATATAATTACTATCCAGATGTAACCATTCGAAACAGACTGAACAAGTTACATATATAGAGAGAAAACAAGCGGAGGTACGCAAAATGAAAAAAATAGAAGATTATGTAAGAAGTATTCCGGATTTTCCGGAACCGGGAATTATTTTCCGAGACATTACAAGTGTACTGCAGGATGCAGATGGTCTTCAGCTTGCAATTGATTCCATGCAGGCATGTCTGGAAGATAAAGATGTTGATGTGATTGTTGGAACAGAGTCCAGAGGATTCATCTTCGGAGTACCGATTGCTTATAATCTTCATAAACCATTTGTACCAGTTCGTAAAAAAGGTAAACTTCCATGTGAGACAGTATCCAGAAGCTATGATCTGGAATATGGAAGTGCAACGATAGAGATGCATAAGGATTCCATCAAACCAGGACAGAAGGTAGCAATTATCGATGATCTGATCGCTACAGGCGGTACTGTAGAAGCTGCTATCAAACTGGTGGAAGAACTTGGAGGAGAAGTAGTTAAGGTCGTTTTCCTTATGGAACTTGCAGGATTGAAAGGCCGCGAGAGACTGGCAGGTTACGATGTGGCATCTGTGATTCGATACGAAGGAAAATAAAATTCAGGAGCATCAGATAAATAACGGTAGGCAGGTGGGAAAGAATGGCAGATAAGAAAGAAAACGTACAGCTTAAAAAGACAATAGACAAGGCAGAACAGGAAAAGCTTGAATCCGTAAAAAAGGCAGATGCAGCAGTCAAGACTATGCAGGATTTTACCAGCCCGGAGGTTTTGTATAATGAGCTGATCACAAGTGTAAAAAAATATCATCCTTCTACGGATATTTCCATGATACAGAAAGCCTACGAAGTGGCCAGTGACGCCCACAAGGATCAGAAGAGAAAATCAGGAGAACCATATATCATCCATCCTCTTTGTGTGGCAATCATACTTGCAGATCTGGAACTGGATAAAGAAACAATTGTTGCAGGTCTTCTTCATGATGCTGTAGAAGATACCTGGATGACAACAGAAGAAGTTGAGAAAGAATTCAGTGCAGAAGTTGCCCTGCTGGTAGATGGTGTTACCAAACTGGGACAGTTGAACTATTCTGCTGATAAAGTAGAACTTCAGGCAGAAAATCTGCGAAAAATGTTTCTTGCGATGGCAAAAGATATTCGAGTAATTCTGATCAAACTTGCAGACCGTCTTCATAATATGCGTACACTGCAGTACATGAGACCGGAAAAACAGCAGGAAAAAGCGCGAGAGACAATGGATATTTATGCACCGATCGCGATGAGGCTTGGTATTTCCAAGATAAAAGTAGAACTGGATGATCTTTCGCTGAAATATCTGAAACCAGATGTATACTATGACCTGGTCGATAAAGTAGCTCTTCGTAAGAGTGAAAGACAGGATTTTGTCAATAATATCGTCAATCAGGTCAAACAGCATATGGAAGAAGCTTCTATTAAGGCTCAGGTGGATGGAAGAATCAAGCATTTCTTCAGTATTTATAAAAAAATGGTTAATCAGGATAAGACGATCGATCAGATATATGATCTTTTTGCAGTACGAATCCTGGTAGACACAGTGAAAGACTGTTATGCAGCGCTTGGCGTTATTCATGAAATGTACAAACCGATCCCGGGAAGATTTAAAGACTATATTGCCATGCCGAAACCGAATATGTATCAGTCACTGCATACGACACTGATCGGACCAAATGGTCAGCCATTTGAGATTCAGATTCGTACCTTTGAGATGCATAAGACTGCAGAATATGGTATCGCAGCACATTGGAAATACAAAGAATCTTCTGATGGAAAGGTCCCGGTAGATAAAAGAGAAGAAGAAAAGCTTAACTGGCTGCGTCAGATTCTGGAATGGCAGAAAGATATGTCGGATAACAGAGAATTCATGAGTCTTCTGAAGAATGACCTGAATCTTTTTGCAGACAGTGTATATTGTTTTACTCCACAGGGAGATGTCAAGAACCTGCCGAATGGTTCTACACCGATTGATTTTGCTTACAGCGTACACAGCGCAGTTGGTAACCGTATGGTCGGCGCACGTGTTAATGGTAAACTTGTTCCGATTGAATATCAGATCAAAAATGGTGACCGTATTGAAATTATCACGTCACAGAATTCGCAGGGACCAAGTCGTGACTGGCTGAACCTTGTTAAGAGTACACAGGCAAAGAACAAAATCAACCAGTGGTTCAAGAAAGAACTGAAAGAAGATAATATCCTGAAAGGCAAAGACATGCTCACACAGTATGCCAAGTCCAAAGGATATAAGCTTGGAATTTATACAAAACCACAGTTCCTTGAGTCTGTCATGCGGAAATATGGTTTCCGTGACTGGGATTCCGTACTCGCAGCTATCGGTCATGGCGGACTGAAAGAAGGACAGGTCTTCAATAAACTGATGGAGGCCTATGATAAAGAAAAACAGAAAAATCTTACGGATGAACAGGTCCTGGAAGTAGCATCAGAAACCCAGGAAAAACTCCATGTCACAAAAAATAAAGGCGGTATTGTTGTAAAAGGAATTCATGATGTCGCAGTACGTTTTTCAAAATGCTGCAGCCCGATTCCTGGCGACGAAATCGTAGGATTTGTTACAAGAGGACGTGGAATCACAATTCATCGTACAGACTGCGTGAATGTACTGAATATGTCAGAAACAGACCGTTCTCGTCTGATTGAAGCGGAATGGCAGCCGACGGATAATAAAGGATCCGAAAAATATATGGCTGAGATTCAGGTTTATGCAAATAACCGTACAGGTCTTCTGGTGGATCTTTCAAAGATTTTTACAGAAAGAAAAATTGATATGAGAAGTATTAACAGCCGTACCAACAAGCAGGAGAAAGCCACGATCTCCATCAGCTTCGAAATTGGAAGCAAAGAGGAACTGTCTTCACTTGTTGCCAAGATACGTCAGATTGAAAGTGTTATTGATGTAGAGCGTACAACCGGTTGATCACGAAAAGAGGAGTAAAGAATGAAAAAACTGGAATTGCAGAAATGTATTGTCGGCAGTGTATCTACAAACTGTTATTTACTCAAGAATAAAGAAACAGGAGAAATGCTGATCATCGATCCTGGTGACAATGCCGGGAAAATAGAACAGAAGATCCTTGAGATGCAGGGAAAACCGATTGCAATCCTTCTGACACATGGTCACTTTGATCATATTCTGGCAGCAGAAGAAATCAGGAAAAAATATAATGTTCCGATTTATGCAGATCAGAAAGAAGAAAAAACTCTGCAGGATGCCCGGATCAATCTGACGGCGTACCAGGGAAATGGCTATACACTCAAAGCAGATGTATACCTTACAGACCTGCAGGTGGAAGAGCTTGCGGGATTTTCAGTACAGATGATCGAGACACCGGGACATACAGTTGGAAGCTGCTGTTATTATCTGAAAGATGAAGATGTCCTTTTCAGTGGAGATACGGTATTCTGTGGTTCAGTCGGAAGAACTGATTTTCCGGGAAGCAGTTCAGCGGCAATTGTAAACAGCCTGCACAGACTGCTGGATGCACTTCCGGATGAGACAGAAGTATATCCGGGACATGATGTATCAACAACAATCGGTTATGAAAAGAGGTATAATCCATTTGTGTAAGATTGGAATTCTGTTTCTGGACAGAGAATTTGAACATGATATATATGAATTGATCCGTGCATTTTATCCGGAAAGTGAAATTCATTCTTTTTATGAAAAAGAGGAAGAAGGGTGTGATCTTTATTTCCGGATTGAAAAGCAGGGAGATACCTGTGTGATCCGCTATGAAGATCATGATAATAAAGGTGTGACAAGTGCAGAATTTACAGGAGGGCAGTCTTCGGATGCCCTTATTTCTTGTCAGGATAGAAGTGACAGTGATGCAAAAGAACGCGCACATGCAATCCGTAAAGAACGGAAAGATATTGTAAAAATCGCTCTCTATAAATTATTGGTAAAACTGACTGGCAGAACACTTCCATGGGGAAATCTGACAGGGATCCGTCCGGCGAAGCTTGCTATGGGTCTTATTGAAGCAGGTATGAAGAATACAGAAGCTGCGCAGGAGATGAGAGACCGTTATATGGTAAGCCCGCAGAAAACAGCACTTGCGATTACGATTGCCAACAGAGAGCGGGAGATTCTTAAGGATATTGATTACGAAAACGGATACAGTCTGTATGTGGGGATTCCATTCTGTCCGAGCATCTGTCTGTACTGTTCCTTTAGTTCTTATCCATTAAAACAGTGGAAAAACAGAGTGGATCAGTATCTTGAGGCACTTTGCAAAGAAATAAAAGAAGTTGCACTGATCATGAAAGCCAAAGGCAGAAAACTGGATACGGTTTATATAGGAGGAGGAACTCCGACGACACTTGAACCGGAACAACTGAAGGTTCTGCTTGATGCCCTGATGGAGAATTTTGGATGTGAAGATCTTGCTGAGTTTACGATCGAAGCAGGAAGACCGGACAGTATCACCAGAGAGAAACTGATGATGATACGCAATTATCCAATCACAAGAATTTCAGTAAATCCGCAGACAATGAATCAGGAAACTCTCGATATCATCGGACGCAGACATACAGTCGAAGAAACCAGACAGGCTTTTATGCTGGCACGTGAATGCGGATTTGACAATATTAATATGGATCTGATCGTTGGACTTCCGGGTGAAGATAAGGCAATGGTTGAAAATACACTTGATGAAGTCAGGAAACTTGCACCAGACAGTATTACAGTTCATTCACTGGCGGTGAAGAGGGCCGCAAGACTGAATATATTTAAAGATAAATATCAGGAAATGACCTTTGAAAACAATCAGGAAATTATGGATATGACCATGAAAGCAGCCTACGAATTGGAAATGGGTCCTTATTATCTGTACAGACAGAAAAATATGAAGGGAAATTTTGAGAATGTTGGCTATGCAAAGGTTGACAAAGCCGGGATTTACAATATACTAATTATGGAGGAAAAACAGCCGATCATCGCATTAGGTGCAGGTGGTTCTTCCAAATTGGTCTTTGATCATGGCAAACGCATTGAACGAGTAGAAAATGTTAAAGACGTGACTAATTACATTGACCGTATTGATGAAATGATTGAACGAAAACGTGAGGGTATCAATACCTGGTTATAACAGCAGGAGGTGGACATATTGCAGACAACGCAGGAGGAGAATGCCCGGTCAAATGACAGAATTCTGGGTTTTGATCTGTCTGATGAACTGAAACATGGAATTATTGTCAGTAATCTTGCTTATGCAGTAGCTGCTGAATTAGGAAGAGATGAAGAGTTTTGTTATCAGATGGCGATAGCAGGAATGCTTCATGATATTGGCAAGCTGAAACTTACCGATTATATCAATGGGCAGGAACATGATCCGCTTCTGATTGAAGAACTGAAATATGTTCGTATGCATTCTTCGCTGGGTTATGAAGAACTGAAAGGTCAGGGGTATTCCGATCTGGTACTTCAGAGTATACTGTATCATCATGAAAACTATGATGGTACCGGTTATCCTTCCAATCTCAGAGAAAACAGCATTCCACTGGGAGCCAGAATTCTACGGGTCTGTGATGTCTATGCAGCACTCAGCTCGGACAGACCATACAGAAAAGCATTTGATGTCAGTACAGTGATAGAACTTATGATTGATGAGATCAAAAACTTTGATATGGAAGTATTTCTTGCATTTCAAAGAGTCGTACACAATAACAAATAACAGGAGGTCAGTATGGCATTAAAGAAGAAACCGGTCACCGGTATGAAAGATATTTTACCAAAAGAGATGGAAATTCGTAATTATGTGATGAACATGATTCGTGAAACATATGGAAGATTCGGATTTTCCGCAATCGAAACACCATGTGTGGAACATATCGAAAACCTCAGCAGCAAACAGGGTGGAGAAAATGAAAAACTGATTTTCAAAATTCTGAAACGTGGAGAAAAACTGAAACTTGATACAGCAGAGTGCGAAGCTGACCTGGTAGATTCCGGACTTCGTTATGATCTGACAGTACCTCTTTCCAGATATTATTCCAACAATGCAAGTCAGCTTCCGGCACCTTTTAAAGCACTGCAGATGGGCAATGTATGGAGAGCTGACCGTCCTCAGAGAGGTCGTTTCCGTCAGTTTATGCAGTGTGATATTGATATTCTGGGAGAGTCAACTTATCTTGCTGAAATTGAACTTGTAATGGCTACAACAACACTGCTTGGCAAACTGGATTTCCACAACTTTACAATCCGTATCAATGACAGAAAGATCCTGAAAGCTATGGCACAGTACAGTGGCTTCCCGGAAGAAAGCTTTGATACTGTATTTATCATTCTGGACAAAATGGACAAGATCGGTCTTGAAGGAGTTGCAGAAGAACTCGAAAAAGAAGGATTCAGCAAAGAAAGCATTGATACTTATCTTGGAATGTTCAAAGAAATTACATCAGATATCGAAGGTGTTCGTTACTGCAAAGAAAAATTAAGTGATGTTCTGGATCCGAAGGTGGCAGAAGATCTGGAGACCATAATCACAGCAGTAGATTCCGTGAAGAACGCAGATTTCAAGATTTCTTTTGATCCGACTCTGGTTCGTGGAATGTCCTACTATACAGGTCCGATCTTTGAAATCGCAATGGACGAGTTCGGTGGATCTGTTGGCGGTGGCGGACGTTATGATGAAATGATCGGTAAATTTACCGGACAGAATACATCTGCCTGTGGATTTTCCATCGGATTTGAGAGAATCGTTATGCTGCTTCTGGAAAGAGGTTATGAGATTCCGACAAGTGCAGCTAAGAAAGCATACCTGATTGAGAAAAATATGCCGGCAGACAAGCTTCTTCCAATTCTGAAACAGGCAGAAGAAGAACGCAAAAACGGTGTTCAGGTAAATATTTCTATTATGAAGAAAAACAAAAAATTCCAGAAAGAACAGATGATGACAGAAGGATACACAGAATTTGTAGAATTCTTCAACAAATAATATAATGCTTCAAAAGGAGAAAAATCATGGCTGAGAGTATGAAAGGTCTGCACAGAACATGCCGCTGTGCAGAAGTAACAAAAGATATGGTTGGCAGCAAAATAACTCTGATGGGCTGGGTACAGAAATCACGTAACAAAGGTGGCCTTGTTTTTACAGACCTTCGTGACCGTTCCGGTATCATGCAGATTATTTTTGAAAATGGAAGCATCGATCAGGAAGGCTTCGAAAAAGCAGGTAAACTCAGAAGCGAATTTGTAATCGCAGTTACCGGTACTGTTGAGAATCGTGGAGGAGCTGTAAACGAAAATCTTGCAACAGGTGCACTTGAGCTTCGCGCAGAATCTCTTCGTATTCTGGCTGAATCTGATGTTCCGCCTTTCCCGATTGAAGAGAACAGCAAGACAAAAGATGAAATCCGTCTGAAATATCGTTATCTTGACCTGAGAAGACCGGATCTGCAGAGAAATCTGATGATGAAGAGCAAGGTTATGATGCTGACCCGTAAATTCTTTACAGAGGAAGGATTTCTTGAAGTAGAAACACCGATGCTTGGTAAGAGTACACCGGAAGGTGCAAGAGATTACCTTGTACCATCCAGAATCCATCCAGGTTCTTTCTACGGACTTCCACAGTCTCCACAGCTTTACAAACAGCTTCTGATGTGTTCCGGGTATGATCGCTACATTCAGATTGCACGATGCTTCCGTGATGAAGACCTTCGTGCAGACCGTCAGCCGGAATTTACACAGATCGATATGGAGCTTTCTTTCGTAGATGTAGATGATGTTATCGACGTAAACGAAAGATTCCTTGCATATCTCTTTAAAGAAGTCCTTGACGTTGATGTTAAGCTTCCAATTCAGAGAATCACATGGCAGGAAGCAATGGATCGTTTTGGTTCTGATAAACCGGATATGCGTTTCGGTATGGAACTGCATGATGTAAGTGATGTTGTCAAAGACTGTGAATTTGTTGTATTCAAAGGTGCCCTGGAAGCCGGCGGAAGTGTTCGCGGTATCAATGCAGAAGGTCAGGGAGGAATGCCTCGTAAAAAAATCGACAAGCTTGTTGATTTTGCTAAAACTTACGGAGCAAAAGGCCTTGCATATATTGCAATCGCAGAAGACGGAACACGCAAATCTTCTTTTGCAAAATTCATGACAGAAGAAGAAATGAATGCACTTATTGCAGCTATGGATGGAAAACCGGGAGATCTGCTTCTCTTTGCTGCAGATAAGAATAAAGTAGTTTATGATGTTCTTGGAGCACTTCGTGTAGAACTTGCAAAACAGATGGAACTTCTTGACAAGAATGAATATCGTTTTGTATGGGTAACAGAATTCCCGCTTCTTGAGTGGAATGAAGAAGAAAACCGTTATACAGCAATGCATCATCCGTTCACCATGCTGATGGATGAAGATATTCCGCTGATCGAAAGTGGAGATCTTGGAAAAATCCGTGCAAAAGCATATGATATTGTACTGAATGGTAATGAAATCGGTGGTGGTAGTGTTCGAATCCACCAGAATGATATTCAGGAAAAAATGTTCGAGATGCTTGGTTTTACCAAAGACGCAGCGTATGAACAGTTCGGATTCCTTCTGAATGCATTCAAATACGGAGTTCCGCCTCACGCAGGACTGGCTTATGGTCTTGACCGTCTTGTGATGCTGATGGCAAAAGTTGACAGTATCCGTGACGTTATCGCGTTCCCGAAGGTAAAAGATGCATCCTGTCTGATGACAGAATCTCCGAGTGTGGTAAGCGATCAGCAGCTTGAAGAGCTTGGGCTTGAAAAAGCACCGGAAGAAACTGAAGAATAAATTAAATAAAAAACTGCTGTCCATTGTGGCAGCAGTTTTTTATTGCATTAATATAGGTTATTCAGATACCGGCGAACTGCTCAGAGTTCCGAAAATCGCATTTCCGATAGATGTATTACTGTCCTGAAGCTTCCAGGAAACACCATCATTAGTAAGATGGAAAACGGCAGAAGTTTTTCGGGTTGCAGTATTGGATTTGATATTTGTCAGAAGAAGCTGAAGAGATTTTTCATAACGTTTGGTTGAACCATCAATAACAGCATCTGCAGAATTCAGATAAGTTTCCTGCTCGGCCTGATATGCAGTGAGGATTGCATTACTGTCAAAGGTGGTAATTTCTGTCTGGATGAATGCAGTATAGCTTTCTTCATCACAGCCGGTAATTTCAAAATCAAAATTCTGATGGAACTGTTCTACCAGAGCAGTCGCAATAGAATTCTTATCTGTATCAGAAGAACTGAACAGACTTTCGATGCCGAGATAATTTCCAAGCTGCTTGGTATCCATTGTCTTAAGTGTGGTTAAATAGATAGTTAATGTTTCCTCAGGAGAGAGAAGATCATTATCAGACAGATAAGTCATGAGACCGCCGACAAGATCATTTTCGAGAGAATGTGAACGGATGATTTCCCATTCTTCCTTGTCTCTGCCTGTGTTATGAAGCTTCACTGAGCATTCACGATCTACTGTATCGTAAGTATTCTCTTTTAATAGTTTATCCAGCAGCAGATAGCGTTCTACCATAGAATCAGTAGTTTCTTCTGTGGTTGCGTTGTCGCTGGCAGCAGCGTTGATAATTGCATTTTTCAGAGATGCTTTATTGTAATCTTCAGCAAGAGAATATGCATCAATGGTGGATAAACGAAGAGTTGCAGTAGCCTCGTTGGTGTCATTGTCGACGTCAATATTCAGAATTTTATAATCGAAATTCTGAAAGAAGAGAGAAAAAACTTCTTTTACTTCTGGTGAAAGTTTGACTTCTTCGGTTGCGTCGGGGAAAAGTTCCTTGTAGGATACATACTTCTGGGCTGCATCAGTGTCCAGATTTTTCAGTAGATCCAGTTCATTTGTGATAACTGCCTGTACATCTGTTTTATCTACGTGGGAACAGGCGGTCAGGCATGTGACTGCCAGAAGAATCAGAAGAACAGGAAGCAGAGCCTTGGCGATCTTCATAAGTATCTTTCCTTTCAAAAATAATCCCTTATATTTTATCAGATTAGCGAAAAAATGTCAAAAAACGGTATTCTGTACGGTTGTGCTTAATATTTATGAAAATACTGTGAAAAGCCAGCGGATTCTGTACAACTCTTTTAATTTCAGAAGTAATCTGTTATGATATAAAAGTTAAAAAGTGTTACTGCTCACAGTAACTAAAAAGTAGCTTTTACAAAGCAGACAGCTGAATAGTGTACCATAAAAGTCAGATATGGTTACTGTTAAAGGAAGAGACAGTATATGGGAATGTCTGAACTGACAGGAGGAAACACAAATTTATGAAAAAGCGTATTTTAATCCTTCTAGGGATATTGATAATTGGAGGCGGTGCCGCAGGTGCCTGCTGGAAAATGGGAGTATTTGGACAGCAGGAAACGAGCGGAGATGCTGTATATGTAACTAAGATCAGCGACCTTACCGGACAGACGACTGGAGTATCAAATCGTTATGCCGGTGTTGTGGAACCACAGGAAACAGTTTCCGTAGGGCTCGAAAGTGGAAGAAATGTCAAGAAGGTCGAGGTCAAAACAGGAGACCAGGTTAAAAAGGGACAGCTTCTTTTTGAATATGATCTGAGCAGTATTCAGGAAAATCTGGAAGAAGCGCAGCTGGAACTGGATCGTCTCAAGAACGAAGCAAGCAGTCTGAATGAACAGATTGCGACACTGGAAAAAGAGAAGAAAAAAGCAAATCAGGATAATCAGCTCTCTTATACAATTGAAATTGAAACAAATAAAATGAACCTCAAGAAAAATGAATACAGTCAGAAAAGCAAACAGGCTGAAATTGACAAGCTTCAGAGTGCTACCGGAAATACGGAAGTCAGAAGTTCCATCGATGGTGTCATTCAGAAGATCGATACATCAAAGATTACTACAGATGACAGTACAGACAGCAGTATGGATGGCAGCGTGGATGATACTTATTCAGACAGCAGCAGTGGGAGTGACAGTAATAATGCTTTCATTACAATCCTGAGTACAGGAGCATACCGGATCAAGGGAACGATCAACGAGCTGAATATAAACAGTATTGTTGAAGGCGAGCCGGTGATTATTCGATCACGTGTAGACAGTAATCAGACATGGAAAGGAACCATGGGAACGATCGACAAAGACAGTGCAACTACCAGCAACAGCAGCAACAGTTATTTTGGAATGACTGACAGCAGTGATTCGCAGACAAATACCAGTACATATCCGTTTTATGTAAATCTGGAATCGTCAGAAGGCCTGATGCTTGGTCAGCATGTTTATATTGAACTGGATGAAGGTCAGGACAGCCAGAAAGCAGGTGTCTGGATCAGCGAAGTTTATATTATGGATGCGGAGACAGACAGTCCGTACGTTTGGGCTGCTGATAAGGATAATAAGCTGGAAAAACGCAGTGTGATCCTGGGACAGTATGATGAAGACCTGGGAGAATATGAGATCGCAGATGGACTTACGAAAGACGACTGTATTGCATATCCGTCAGAAGTTCTGACAGAGGGAATGGCGACAACAACAAATATCGATGAAGCCATGGATACGAATAATGTAGATATGGAACCTCTGGATGACGGCAGCTTTGAGGGTGATGCATCCTATGATGACAGCAGCTTTGACGATGATACATCTTATGATGATTCAGAACTTGATGGCATAAGTGAATATGAAATGAGTGATGATGGAACTGTTATTGATGATCCGGAAGCAATAGATGACAGTATTATGGAAGATGAAAATCTGGTGCCGATGGAGGGAGATACGGAGGAAGCACAATGATCTTAGAGTTAACAGGAATCTACAAGAACTATCAGCAGGGAAAAATGAGCGTTCCGGTATTGAAAGATGTCAATTTCTCTATGGAAGAGGGAGAATATGTTGCGATCATGGGACCTTCCGGATCCGGCAAGACCACACTTATGAATATTATAGGATGTCTGGATAAACCGACAGAAGGACGTTTCCTTTTGGACGGACAGGATATTCTTAACTGTTCTGAAAATGATATGTCCGATATCCGTCTTAACAAAATTGGTTTTGTTTTTCAGAGTTTTCATCTTCTCCCAAGACAGTCTGCACTTGCAAATGTAGAGCTTCCGCTGAATTATGCAAAAGTTCCTAAGAAAGAGAGACGCGAGCGTGCCCTGAAAGCCCTGGAAAGAGTCGGGCTTGCTGACCGTGTGGATTTTCAGCCAAATCAGCTTTCCGGAGGTCAGATGCAGAGAGTCGCAATTGCAAGGGCAATTGTGAATAATCCGAAACTTCTTCTGGCAGATGAGCCAACAGGAGCACTCGACAGTAAGTCAGGAGCTCAGGTCATGGAACTTTTTCAGAAACTGAATGATGAGGGGGTAACGGTTCTGATGATCACCCATGATCCGGATATAGCAGCACATGCGAAACGTGTTGTAATGATCCGTGATGGTGAACTGAAGGAAAAAGAGGTGAAATAGCGAATGAAGAAAAAAATCATCATAGGTATTCTGATCGCAGCTCTTATTGCAGGTGGTTCAGCAGGCGGTGCAGTTTATTACAAAAAATCTCATCAGAAGACGGTATCGGTAGTCAGTGTTGACAGTCTGGCAGGCCAGTATTATATGGACGATACAAACCTGGAGGGAAATATCGTGACCAGTGCTGTGCAAAATGTAAGTGTTGACAAAGATATGATTATCAAGGATGTTTACGTTTCCAGCGGTGATGCAGTAAAAAAGGGCGATAAGTTAATGTCCTTTGATATGACGCTTGTGCAGATGGAACTGAACATTGCAAAGCTGAAACAACAGCAGCAGGAGCAGCAATTGAATAAGGCAGTGAATCGTCTGAACAGTCTTAAGAATGGCGGAAAGATTGAAGAGAGTGACGGAGAGGCGCCTGATGATACCGGAAGTGATACAGATACAGAAAGCGGCATGGATAATGAGGTGGCTTCTTCAGGAACCAGTATGAATGGAAGATATCTTGCGGCTGCCATAAATCCTGTTTTAGCGACAGCACTGGAGACTGTTGAGGCAGAAGCAGAAGAAGTGGGTGCAGAAGCCATTACACAGAATCAGGAAACGGAAGAGAAGACAGACGGAAGTACAGATGAAAATCAGAATCCTTCAGAGAATAGTACTGAGAATAATACAGAGGACAATTCAGATGTATCGGTCGATTTTACGGATTCCGGTACAGAAGATACGGATTCAGTGATTGTTGAGGAAGAACCGTCAGATGATGATCAGAATAATAATTTTGAGTCTGGTGATGACGATAACAATCAGCAGGATGAAGACGACACCGGAGATGAAGAGAATGAACAAAACAAAGATCTGACGGACGGAAATCCTATGTTTTATCAGGTTCTGGAAAGAGAAACAGAGCCATATGCAGGTACAGGAACAGAGGATGATCCATTTGTTTTCCTCTGCAGCTCTGCCAAGGGCTATGTGACTGTCAAAGGTTCGTTCCTGAACAAAATGGCAGGGTATGAGCCGGATGGAACAAAAGAAGAGGGTGTAGACGGATACTGGTATCTCCTTGAGTTCCATGAAAATGACACGATTTCAAATATGCTTGACCGTAAGGAATCCTGCAGTGGATATTATCTTGTAGATGGAAGTTTGCTTGAGGATGTAGTACCGGATACTTCAGAAGTTGAGTTTTCTCTGGATGGAGCATCTCATTATGAACCAGAGACACCGCCGGATGATGGTGGCGGAGGAGATGCCGGTGGGGATGATTCGTCTTCGATATCACGAGAGGATGCCATCAAAACACAGCAGAACAGAATTGCGAGTCTGAAGCTGGATATCAGAGAGAGCAAACTGAATATCAGTAAGCTGGAGAAAAAAGTTAAAAAAGAAGTAATATACAGCAAGCTGGAAGGAACAGTTGCAACGGTTGGTGATCCGGTGACTGGAACCTCTGACGGAAATTACTTTATGACAATCAAAAGTAAAGAGGGGTATTATGTAAAAGGACAGGTCAGTGAACTGATGCTGGATCAGATAAAAGAAGGGACTGTTCTGAACTGTTCTACGCAGAATGCGTCTTTCGATGCCGAGGTTGTAGATGTTTCGGAATATCCGGTATCCGGTGACAGTTACTGGGGAAATGGAAATCCAAATGTGTCCTATTATACGTACATTGCAACAATTCCGGATAAAACAGTAAAAGTTTCTGATGAAGACTGGCTTACTATTTCTCTTACAAACAGTACAGAAAGCAAGGGAATTGTGCTGGATAAAGCTTTTGTACGATCAGAAAACGGAGTCAGCTATGTGTATAAAGATGACAATGGTGTGCTGAAAAAACAGGTACTCAAGGTTGGCGGAAATGTAAATGGTGGCTATAGTGTATTGGTAACAGGCGGAATCACAAGGGATGATAAGATCGCTTTCCCATATGGTGATACGGTGAAAGAAGGCGCAAAGACACACGAGGTTTCTTCCAGTGAGTTCTACGGATACTAGAAAGGTGGTATTTTATGATTGAAAATATGAGGATATCCATTCAGGGAATCTGGTCTCATAAAATGCGGTCTTTTCTGACTATGTTGGGTATCATTATAGGTATTGCTTCGATTATAGCAATCGTTTCTACAATTAAAGGAACAAGTGAGCAGATTAAAGAGGATCTGATTGGTGCCGGAAATAATACAGTTTCCGTAAATCTGAATTATGGTGACAGTGCTTATGATCCGGAATATGGAATGACAGATGGAACAGAACCTCCACTTATTACAGATCAGCAAAAAGAAGATGTCATGAATCTGGAACATATAAAGAATGCAACATTTTTTTACAGCCGGACATATTCCAGCAGTGTATATTATCAAAATACCAGCTTTCAGGGCGGAAGCATCTATGGTATTGATATGAATTATCTGGATACATGTGGATATATGGTCAGAACCGGACGTGGGTTTATTCAGAAGGATTACGATGAAATGCGAAAAGTTGTTCTGGTTGATAGCAATGCGGCAGATAATCTTTTTGCAGGAGAAGATCCGGTAGGTAAAACAATTGAGATTGGTTCAGAACCGTTTACAGTTGTCGGTATTGTTCAGCTGAATGATGATTATCAGCCGAATATCAACAGTATTGATGAATATAACGAGTACTATCAGATGATCATGGGTTGTGTGATGATTCCGAACCGCTGCTGGCCGATGGCATTCAAATTCGATGAACCGGAGAATGTAGTGATCAAGGCTGATTCTACAGACACGATGAGTTCAGCAGGAAATGCAGTGGCAGAGATTCTGAATCAGGGAATCAATACCAATACATCCAAATATAAATATAAAGCGGATGATGTTATGCAGAAGGTCAAGAATCTTCAGAAACTCAGCGAGAGTACAAATACGCAGCTGATCTGGATTGCAAGCATCTCGTTGCTGGTAGGAGGCATCGGTGTTATGAACATCATGCTGGTATCTGTTACAGAAAGAACCAGAGAGATCGGACTGAAAAAAGCAATCGGCGCAAGGAAAAAAGTAATACTGCATCAGTTTCTGACGGAGGCATCCATGCTGACGAGCATTGGAGGTGTGATCGGTGTGATCGTGGGAATTGCGTTGTCCAAGGTGGTTTCGCAGTTGTCAGGAGCACCTACCGCGATCAGCATTCCTGCAATCATTGGTTCCGTACTGTTTTCTACACTGATCGGAGTGATCTTTGGATTACTTCCATCAGTTAAGGCGGCAGACCTGAATCCAATTGATGCATTAAGAAGTGAATAAAAGAGTCTGAGAGAAGAAAGAGATTGAATTTTATTTCAGTTTGAGATAATATTTGATCTCTTTTTTTATGTTGCACGGGTCATTTTTATATTTTTAATTGAGATACAATAAAAAATGTGCTAAACTATAATCAATATGCAATGATTCAGATATTGACATATAGACCAAAATACATGAGGAGATGCATGCAGTATGGGAAAAATTGCGATTGTAACAGACAGCAATAGTGGCATCACGCAGGAGGAAGGAAGAAAACTGGGGATTTCTGTTCTGCCAATGCCTTTTTATATTAACGAAATAATGTATCTAGAGGGAATTACACTTTCTCAGGAAGAATTTTATGAACGTCTGAAAAATGACGAGCCGATTTCCACATCTCAGCCAAGTCCGGGTGAGGTTTGTGGATTATGGAAAAATCTGCTGGAAGAATATGATGAGGTGGTCCACATTCCAATGTCCAGTGGCCTCAGTGCCTCCTGTGATACAGCGACAATGCTTGCCAGAGATTTTGAGGGCAGAGTGCAGGTAGTAAATAATCAGAGAATTTCTGTTACACAGCGTCAGTCTGTACTTGATGCAATTACATTAAGAACTGCAGGAAAGAGTGCTGCAGAGATTAAAGCGAAACTGGAAGAAGAAAAGCTGGAATCCAGTATTTATATTACGCTTGAGACCTTGAAATACCTGAAAAAAGGTGGTCGTATTACTCCGGCTGCCGCCGCGATAGGAACGGTTCTGAATCTGAAACCGGTTCTTCAGATCCAGGGAGAAAAGCTTGATGCTTATTCCAAGGTACGTGGTAAGAAACAGGCGAAGCGAGTTATGCTGAAAGCAATGCAGGAAGACTGGAATACACGTTTTAAGACATATGCAGAAGCTGGTGAAATGTGTCTTCAGATGGCATACGCAGGAAACAGAGAAGAAGCAGAAGAATTCAGGAAAGAAGTTGAAGCAGCTTTTCCGGGAGTGGATATCCAGATGGATCCTCTTTCACTGAGTGTAGCATGCCATATCGGACATGGTGCACTGGCGATTGCCTGCTCAAAGAAAGTAACTGTATAGAATAAGGAGTCAGAAGAATGAAAAAACTTATGGAACAGATGGCAGAAGAACTTGCTTCTGCATTTGAAAAAGCTGGTTATAATCCGGAGTATGGTAAAGTTACCGTTTCCAACAGACCGGATTTATGTGAGTTTCAGTGTAATGGAGCTATGGCGGGAGCCAAGGCTTACAAAAAAGCTCCATTCATGATCGCAGATGATGTGGTTGCCTTTTTAAAGGACAGCCAGATCTTTTCCACAGCGGAAGTTGTTAAACCAGGATTTATCAATCTCAGAGTAAAAGAAGAGTTTCTTGCAGATTATATGAAAGAAATGGCTGCAGATCCGAAATATTCTGTAAAGACAGCGGAACAGCCAAAGACAATCGTAATTGATTATGGCGGACCGAACGTTGCGAAACCTCTTCACGTAGGACATCTTCGTTCTGCAATTATCGGAGAGAGTATTAAACGAATCGGACGTTTTGTAGGACACAAAGTAATCGGTGATGTACATCTGGGAGATTGGGGTCTTCAGATGGGACTTATCATCACAGAACTGAAACATCGTAAGCCGGAGCTGGTTTATTTCGATGATACTTATGAAGGTGAGTATCCGAAGGAAGCTCCATTTACAATCAGTGAACTGGAAGAAATTTATCCATGTGCAAGTGGAAAATCCAAAGAAGACGAAGCATATCGTAATGAAGCTCTGGAGGCAACTCATCAGCTGCAGCAGGGTAAACCAGGTTACATGGCACTGTGGAATCACATTATGCAGGTATCCGTTACAGACCTGAAGAGAAACTATGATAATCTGAATGTTTCTTTTGATCTGTGGAAAAAAGAATCTGACGCACAGCCGTATATCCCGGATATGGTACAGCAGATGAAAGACCAGGGATTTGCATATGAAGATCAGGGTGCACTGGTTGTAGATGTCAAAAAAGAGGATGATACAAAGGAGATTCCGCCATGTATGCTTCTTAAATCAGACGGAGCATCTCTGTATACAACAACAGACCTTGCTACAATCGTGGAACGTGTGAAACTGTTTGATCCGGATGAGATCCTTTACGTAGTAGACAAACGTCAGGAACTTCATTTTATCCAGGTATTCCGTTGCGCAAGAAAGACAGGACTGGTGAAACCGGAAACTGAGCTTTCCTTCCTGGGCTTCGGTACCATGAATGGTAAAGACGGCAAGCCGTTTAAGACAAGAGAAGGCGGCGTTATGCGTCTTGAAAATCTGATCGCAGACATCGATGAGGAAATGTTCCATAAGATTGTCGAAAACAGAAGTGTAAAAGAACAGGATGCAAGAGAGACTGCAAAAATCGTAGGGCTTTCTGCAATCAAATATGGTGATCTCTCAAACCAGGCAACCAAAGATTATGTATTTGACATAGATCGATTCACATCCTTTGAGGGAAATACCGGTCCGTACATCCTTTATACAATTGTTCGTATCAAATCAATTCTTAACCGTTATAAAGAAGAAGGCGGAAACCCTGAGGCAGGAGAAATCCTTGCAGCCGTTAATGCAAGCCAGAAGAATCTTATGCTGGAACTGACCAAATTCGGAAGCACTATTGAGAACGCATTCGAAGAAAAAGCACCACATAAGATCTGCGCATACATTTATGAAGTATCCAATGCTTTCAACAGCTTTTATCATGAGACTAAGATTCTCAGCGAAGAGAATCAGGCACAGAAAGAATCCTTCCTGAAGCTCCTTGGCCTTACAAAGGATATTCTTGAGACAAGCATTGACCTTCTTGGTTTCTCTGCTCCTGAGAGAATGTAAAACAGTAAATATTAAAGGGGAACAGTACTGCGCGTATTTGCGCAGTCTGTTCCCCTTTTTGTATATCAGGACAGTTTCAGGCAGGAGAGTTTTAAGAAAAATTTTACTATTTCCTGTTTCATTTTATGTTATACTTGTTTTTATAAAATTCTAACGGCTGGAGTTCTCAAACCGAATCCCATCTACAGAAGATAATCGAATATTGAACAGTGAAAGGAGCGATACTTTATCGAATTGACAGGAATTATATTAAAAGGACGATACTGTATTGTCGAACAGATTGGAAAAGGCGGTGAAGGCTCCATGTATCTCGCACGTGATCTGGAACTGGGAGTTTTCCGGGCAGTAAAAGAACTGCCGATCAGCAGCAGACGGGAAGCAAGACTGCTTCGACTTCTTGAGCATCCGCTTTTTCCCAAAATGATTGACTATGTCGAACGAGAACAGTTTTGTTATATTGTAATGGAATACATACGTGGAAAATCGCTGGAACAATATATTCAGACAGGGAACGTTTTTTCAATTGAACAGATTCTCCATACAGGAGAGGCAATTTTGCAGGCACTGGAATATCTGCATTCCAGGAAACCCGCAATTTTTTATGGCGATCTGAAACCATCAAACCTTATGCTGACAGATCAGGGACGCTTATATATGGTGGATTTTGGAAGTGCCGTTTTTTCGTACAGTGCCCTATATAAAGAAACAAAAGGAACCAGAGGATATGCGGCTCCGGAACAGATGCAGGGAAGCATAAGTGAAGAAAGTGATTTTTTTGCATTGGGAAAAACTCTGGAAAGGCTGTGCGGAAAAAGAAAGCTTCTGTATCTGCTGAAATGTCCGCAATTGGGACTGTTTATTATGAAATGCTGCCAGCCTGAAGCAGAAAAAAGATGGAAAAGTGCTTCAGAAGCCCGCAAAGAATTACAGAAAATACATCCTTTACATATAACGCTGAAATCCGTACTGATTCCGTTATCAGCAGCACTGACAGCAGTGGTAATTGCATTGAGCGTCGGATTCGGAGAACAAAAACTGCCGGAACTGTCGCAGAGTCTGACGATGGTCACAGCAGAGTATTTTCGTATGGAATACAGAAGCGGATCAGAAATTATGAAAAAAAAGATAAATGATCGGATAGAAAATAAGCTGCAAAAGCTGCAGAAGGTTTATCAGGCAGCGGAAGAACAGATACGGATACTGGAGCTTCTGGCATGGAACGGAGAACTTGCAGACAGGGCTGACCGTGCAGAATTATATTATCGGCAATTACTGACTTATGAACCGGAGTATACCAGAGGATATCTGGAATATGGAATGTTTTTGTGCAGGCAGGCCAGATACCAGGAAAGCAGAGCAGTTTACAGGCAATGGAAGAGCAGAGGACAGGAAAAGAACTTAAAGATTTCTGATGAGATGTCTGCTGCATGGAAACAATGGCAAAAGGAGACTGGAATTACTCTTGGAAGGAAAAAAACATCTTTTATGGATGATGAGTCTGGTCATTTCTCTAAATACAGCAAATGCAGTCGTTCGTGCATCTGAATTCGGAGGATTTGATATTTCGACAGGGACAGGTGAGTTTGAAGGTGACTGGTCTGACTGGGACGATGAACCAGAATCACCGATGCCAGAAGAGAAAGAAAACAATGATTATGCAGAAGAAGTCCGAAATTACGGACAGAATATGTATGACTTCGCGTCTGATGATGGATACTACGAAAATCATACAGAACAGAGCTGGGATGTGGCAGATGAACCGGAACTTCCTGGAACAGAAGATACGTCAAATGTATCAGATTCAGGTGGGATAAAAAATGAAACGCCAAGGGTACAGGGAACAGAACGAACAGAAAATGAATCGATGGATGTTACAGAAGATACGCCGACACCGGAGCCAACGCCAGAGCCGACGCCTACACCTACACCAGTACCTGTATTTACAGAAGTGCCTCAGACAGAAGTCAGCAAAATAACAGAATATAACGAAGAATATCGACTGCCACCCACAGAATGCCTGCAGAAGATGCGCTTGTTTTACAGTAAGAGCGAATTGGGAAAAGGAGAAAATGCAGAAATATGTTTAAACACAAACATAGTACAGATGGTTTTAAGTGTACGCATAAACGGACATGAAAAAACATGGAGATCCGAGAATGGAGTCCTGAAGATTGAAGGATTGGAAGAAGAAAAGAATTTACTGGAACTTGCACTCATGATTCCGAAAGATTTGACGTGGACGGAAAGTGAAAAGAATGTTATACTGGCTTATAATATTTTCTGAACACAAAAACTGCCTGTAAACAGCAGGTGTTTTGTTTACACGTTAACGGAGGGATTATGTACAAGGCTATTTTATTTGATCTTGATGGTACCCTGACTGAATCAGGAGAAGGAATCACAAAATGCGTGCAGTATGCACTGGAAAAGCTTGGAAAACCAGAATCGGATCTTAAGAAACTGGAAGTTTTTATCGGGCCGCCTCTGATGGAACAGTTTATGAAATACGCAGGACTGGACGAGGAAACAGCACGCAGAGCTGTGGAGTATTACAGAGAACGTTATTCAACAACTGGCATATTTGAAAACCGGCCATATCCGGGAGTGGAAGAGATGCTCCAGGAACTGAAACGGAAGAAATATCTTCTGGCAGTAGCATCCTCAAAGCCGGAATATTTTGTAAAACAGATATTGGATTATTTCCATCTGACAGAGTATTTCGATGAAATTGTCGGAAGTGAACTGAATGGATCAAGAACCAACAAAACAGAGGTGATTGAAGAAACACTCAGACGTCTTGGACTGGACAAACACCGTGAACAGGTGATCATGGTCGGAGACAAAGAGCATGATGTCCTTGGGGCAAGAGCAGCAGGACTTGAGTGTGTTGCTGTTTCCTATGGATATGGAACAGAGGAAGAGCTTACTGCAGCACAGCCTCTGCAGACAGTTTCCTCAAGCGAGGAAATTCTGGATTTTTTCGCCTGAGCCCCCGGCGCAGACAGTCGCATATCCACCAGATCTGGCGAGTGATATATCCATGTGGAATTCATTTTCTGATCGCACAGATCATTGGGAGTGCAGGTATGCTGCTGCTCATGAAATATGGCGGGGGAACAAATTCGTATTATGATAATGCAATTCTGTTTACGGGTCTGACCGGAATAATTGCCATGCTTCCATGCCTGTGGTTTTACAGTCGGGACAGATCTGCAAGAAAAATTGGAGGAATGGTGTCTTCTCAGCGACGATGGAAACTGAAAATTTCAGAAATTGTGTTATTGCTGGGAATGGGAGCTGCTTTTTCGCAGTTTGCCAATATGCTGGTCGGCATTCTTCAGTCTCTTTTAAATTATACGGAATATCAGGAAACGATGGATCAGCTGATGGCAGGTAAAGGGATGTGGTTTCTGATTCTTTGTATGGGACTCATTGCACCACTGGCAGAAGAAATTGTGTTTCGCTGGCTGATCTATCTCCGGCTCAGAGATTATATGAAGATGGGGAAGGCTGTCGTGATCTCCGGTCTTATGTTTGGCATCTATCATGGTAATCTGGTGCAGGCAGTTTATGCTTCGCTTCTTGGCATGGCATTTGCGTATTTTCTTGATATCAGTGGTTGTCTGTGGAGTAGTGTGCTGCTTCATATAGGCGCGAATGTATGGTCCCTGATTTCGCCGGATCTGTACACATGGATCATGGATAAGTATCCGGCTGCAATTCTGACCATGTTGTTTCTCTTGATGGTTGTATTGATTTTCGGTTGTTATTATTTCATAAAAAGAGCAGAGGGCAGGACAAAGCGCGTTTTGTAGAAAAATATAAAGAAAATTTACAGGGAAAAGCTTTCAGATAAAACAATGTCTGGGAGCTTTTTCTTAATATATGATGAACTTAAGAGAAATTTTATAATTGAAATATTGTAGTATGGTAAAAAATATGATATTCTAAGTGTATTAAAACAGTTAATACACTATATACACTATTTGCACAAACGATATTAGCGTTGAAAGGAGGGGCAATGATTATCTTGGATTATCAGGACAGACGTCCGATTTATGAACAGATCACAGAGAAGTTCCGGACACTGATCTATCAGGGAGCACTGCCGGCAGAATCCCGACTTCCGTCTGTACGCCAGCTGGCTATGGAATTGTCGATCAATCCGAATACGATTCAGAGAGCATATATGATGTTGGAGCAGGAGGGACTGATTTATCCTGTAAAGGGAAAGGGAAACTTTGTTGCAGATACACATAAGATTCTGGAGAGAAGCCGGGAAGATTTTTACAGGGAATTTCAGGAACTGGTTAAACGCGGCGTGCATACAGGCGTGACGAAAGAGGAAATGATGAGACTGGTTCAGGAGAGTTGTGAGGAGGAACAGGGATGATAGAGATAAAGAAGTGCAGTAAATCGTTTGGTTCACTGCAGGCAGTCAATAAGGTCTCGCTCGATATTGGAGAAAGAGAAGTCTTCGGGCTTGTAGGAAGTAACGGAGCGGGAAAGAGTACACTTCTTCGTATGGCCGCAGGAATTCTGAAACCAGACGAAGGAAATATAATGATTGATGATATGCCGGTATTTGATAATGACAGAGCGAAAGAACTGGTTTTTTATATATCCGATGACTGTTATTTTCCGGCAAATTATACGGCAATGGATATGGCCAGGTTCTATCAGCTGTATTATCCGAAACTTGAAATACAGAGATTTCAGAAGCTGATGCGGCAGTTTCAGCTGGATGAAAAGCGTAAGGTGAACAGCTTTTCAAAAGGAATGAAAAAACAGCTGATGGTGCTTCTGGGAATCAGTGCGGGAACAAAATATCTTCTCTGTGACGAAACATTTGACGGACTTGATCCGGTAGTGAGACAGGGGGTAAAAAGTCTCTTTGCAGCTGAGATCATGGGAAGAGAGTTTACACCGGTTCTGGCTTCTCATAATCTGCGTGAACTTGAAGATATCTGTGATCATGTAGGCCTTCTGTATCAGGGAGGAATGCTTCTGAGCAGAGACCTGGAAGATATGAAATTTCATATTCATAAGGTTCAGTGTGTATTTACAGATAAGAAACAGGAGGAGGCATTAAAAAAGGAACTGGATGTATTAAAAATAGACCACCAGGGATCACTTGTAATGTTTACCGCAAGAGGAACGAGAGCAGAGATCATGGCTAAGATACAGCAAAAAAATCCATTGTTCAGTGAAGTGCTTCCGCTGACTCTGGAAGAAATATTTATCAGTGAAACGGAGGTGGCTGGTTATGAGATCCAGAATATTTTCTTCTAAATACATTAAGACAATTTCAAAAGGGCAGATCTGGATACCAGCCTTTATTGCGCTTGGATTTCTGCTGGCATTTCCAGTGACCGGCATGGTGAAGCTGAGTTCCTGGAGTGATCTGCAGTACTCAGCCTCGCAGAGTCAGATTTTGTATAATAACCTGTGGAAAGATGGCTTTGTGCTGTCGGGTCTGATCATTGCAGCCATAGCGGCCTTTATAAACAGCGTAAACGGTTTCATTTATCTGTACTCTGGTAAAAAAACAGACTATTATCACGGACTTCCGATGAAACGATCAGAAATGTTTCAGGAAAGAATATTTTCAGGATTGGTATATTATCTGATACCATATATTGTTGCAGAATTTCTGATGATCTGCATTGGTGCAGCACGAGGATTTTTCAGCCTGAGTATTATGGGGATGGCCGTCAGGATGCTTTTCCTGCATCTTATCATCTACCTGGTGATTTATTTCAGCATAGTGCTCATAATCAGTGTGACGGGAAATATGCTGATGGGTATCCTTTGTCTGGGTGGAATGTACCTGTATGGTATTGTGCTGAATCTGATTCTTGTAGCCTATGGACAGTCATTCTGGCAGACCTTCTTTCCGGAATATCAGTATGGTAGCTTCTTTCATACTCTTCTGCATGTTGCGTCTCCGGGAACGCTGATCCTCAGTATGGTCAGCGCCTATGCGGAAGGAAAAGCAGGAAAACTACTTATAGCAGTTATCATCCTTGGTGCTGTACTTGGAATCCTGGCATGGACTGCATATAAGAAAAGACCATCAGAATCGGCTGGAAAATCTATGGTTTATACGTGGGTTTCAATCGTAGTGAGATTCATGGTCGTGATTCCGGGAGGTCTGGCAGTTGGATGGATATTCTATTCGCTTACTACCGGAAAAGTCAGGATCCTCTGGTGGATTTTCGGAATGATACTTGGAACAGTCGTAATACATGGTTTATTAGAAACAATATATCAGATGAGCTTCCAGGGCTTTTTTACGAAAAAGTTACAGTTGGTGATTACAGGGGTACTTGTAGCAGTTTGTGCCCTTATCTTTCAGAAAGATCTGCTGCATTTTGACAGCTATATTCCAAAACAGGAAGATATTGCATCCGTGAATCTTAACATGATGTCTTTTGATCAGGACTATTATGAGAATGTTCAAACGACCAAAGACGGAAAATACGAAATAACAGATGCAAATAACTGGGCCGAACCTGCTATGGCATTTACCGGTAAAAATGGTATAGGTGATCAGACTTATAAGGCGCTTCAGAATGTCGTTGCCGGTAATCCAAAAAGTGAAGTGGTAGATGGAAATTATTCATATTATACATGCATAAAATATACACTTAAATCCGGCCGCGTGGTCTACCGGAAATACTGGATAGAGACAGAAACATTAAACTCGCTTGTAAAAGGTTTATATGAAGAAGAGAATCTGAAAGAGAAAAAATTTAGTTTCCTTGATCTTGATCAGAAGTATCTGAATAGTATTGGACTGAACGATGCAAGTGGAAATGGATACAGCATCTTCCAGAATGACGCTGATAAAATAAAACAGCTCCTTGAAGCAATGAAGAAGGATGTCGATGCTGCAACAGCAGAAGATTTTATGCAAACACCAGAGATTAAAATTGATTTTGCATATCAGCTTCCTGGTAAACAGGATGTGAATAATATGATACCAGGAAATACAAATGCAGATGTAAAGTATGCAGAATGGATAGTTGGTATATATCCTTCATTTAAAAATACTCTTGCAATTCTTAAGGAAACAGGTTATCCTCTGACGGTAGAAGAGCTGGATATTGAAAAAATTATGCTGAACTATTTTAATGATGAGGATGGACAGCAGGAAGATGTGACCTATGAGAATTCAGAAGAAATAAAAGCTTTAAAAGAGGCGTTGACCGTAAGATATAATGGATATGCTGACAAAGATTCCGAGATATATCAGAATATTTACGTATCTGTGTATACGGATAAAGGCGAGACTGTGAATACATATGGACTGAAGACAGAAAAACTTCCTGATTTCGTAAAAGAAAAGATTACAGAGCTGGGAATCACACAGAGTAGTATGCAGGTGGATGCACCGGTAATGAATGAAGCAACTCAATATATAGATGATGATGAAAATCTGGCATCACAGGAAATTATAGGTGGAGCAGATGAACCAACTTCAATCTATCTGGAAAGCAGCAGTGATTCAGATTCATCTGAGACAGAATAAGGAGTATATATGGCGAAGGCAGTAAGGCTGGACAAATTTCTTGCTGATGCAGGAAAGGGAACCAGAAGTGAAGTGAAAAAATTCATACAGAAAGGGCAGGTTCAGGTCAACGGAACTCCGGCGAAGAAACCGGAACTGAAGGTTGATCCGGAGAAAGATACCGTTATACTTTCAGGTGAAACAGTCGGCGCGGCACCGGAATTTGTTTATTATCTTCTGAATAAACCAGCCGGCTGCGTCAGTGCAACAGAGGATCGTAATGACCGGACAGTTATGGAATATGTTCCATCTGACCGCAAAGGGTTGTTTCCGGTAGGCCGTCTGGATAAAGATACAGAAGGACTGCTTCTTATTACAGATGACGGGATGTTGGCCCATGAACTTCTTGCCCCGGGGAAACATGTGGACAAAACATACTTTGTTCGCGTAGAGGGCAGGCTTACGGTGGAAAACATCGAGAAACTGGAGAATGGTGTGGATATCGGAGAAGAGAAACTGACCATGCCGGCCAGAGCGGAGATAGTTGGTGGAAGCTGGGAAGGAGCGGGCGAATCACAGCCGGGTCGTGTCCGCAGGGAAAATCTTCCGGAAATCTACACAGAACTGCATTTGACGATTCATGAAGGAAAATTCCACCAGGTGAAACGCATGATGGCAGCAGTCGGAAATCCCGTCATCTACCTCAAGAGAATTTCCATGGGTCCCCTCACCCTGCCCGACAACCTCAAAAAAGGAGAATGTCGCCCATTGACCGACGAAGAAATAAGAGTACTTAGAAGATCGTAACTGTTCAGTATCCTCATAGTACTCTGCGAATAAATGCGTTTGCTTTTTGTGACAATAGTACAGGTGGATGTCTCTCCGTGCAGAGCAGGAAATACTCACGAGGCTTTCGTAATGAAGTGCAGGCAAGCTGCCGTCACCAAGCGCACTGTCTGAGGCGAAGCCGAGTTTGCGCGACTGACGGCAAATAAGCGCATGCACTGAATAGAAAACACAGTGGTATTTACAGCCTGCACGGAGATATATCCACCGTAAACATCACAAAAAGTTAACAAAAACTCCGAAAACCCTCTTTACACAGAGGGTTTTCTTATGCTATACTCTAGAAGTTGCAATGTGCGCAAAACCGCACAAATAAAAATCACGTACAGAGATTCCGATGGATGGTGCCCTTACAGAGTGAGGTTGGGTCCGGATAGAAAATGATCTGTACGGAAGAATTTAACCAAAAAGGAGAACAAATCATGAGCGTTATTTCAATGAAACAGCTTTTGGAAGCAGGTGTTCATTTCGGACATCAGACAAGAAGATGGAACCCTAAAATGGCTCCGTACATCTACACAGAAAGAAACGGAATCTATATCATCGACCTTCAGCAGTCTGTAGGCATGGTTGACGATGCATACAATGCAGTAGCTGATATCGTAGCTAACGGCGGAAGCATTCTTTTCGTTGGTACTAAGAAACAGGCTCAGGATGCTATCAAAGCAGAAGCAGAGCGTTGCGGACAGTACTATGTAAACGAAAGATGGCTTGGTGGTATGCTCACAAACTTCAAGACAATCCAGAGCCGTATTGCAAGACTGAAACAGATTGAAGCTATGGAAGCTGACGGAACTTTCGACGTACTTCCAAAGAAAGAAGTTATTGAATTAAGAAAAGAACTTACTAAACTGCAGAAAAACCTTGGCGGTATCAAAGAGATGAAACGTCTCCCAGACGCAATCTTCATCGTTGATCCTAAGAAAGAAAGAATCTGCGTTCAGGAAGCTCATACATTAGGTATTCCGCTTATCGGTATCTGCGATACAAACTGTGATCCGGAAGAACTTGATTATGTAATCCCGGGTAACGATGATGCTATCCGTGCCGTAAAACTGATCGTTTCCAAAATGGCAGATGCTGTTATCGAAGCAAATCAGGGAACAACAGAAGCTGAAGAAGCAGAAGTTGAAGAAGCTACAGAGGAATAATTAATTTAATAATTCCAGGAGGAAAAAATAATGGCTATTACAGCAGCTCAGGTAAAAGAATTAAGAGAATTGACTGGTGCCGGAATGATGGACTGTAAGAAAGCTCTTACAGCTACAGAAGGCGATATGGACAAAGCAGTAGAATTCCTGCGTGAAAAAGGTCTTGCTACAGCTCAGAAAAAAGCTAGCCGTGTTGCAGCAGAAGGTCTTTGCAAGACTCTCGTTGCTGAAGACGGTAAGAGCGCAGTTGTTGTAGAAGTTAACTCTGAGACTGACTTCGTTGCTAAAAACGAAAAATTCCAGAACTATGTTGCAGATGTTGCAGCACAGGCACTTACTACTTCTGCAGCTGATATCGATGCTTTCCTTGCTGAAGCATGGGCACTTGATACAACAAAAACTGTAAAAGAAGCTCTTGCAGCTCAGATTGCAGTTATCGGCGAAAACATGAACATCAGAAGATTCGCTCAGGTTAAAGAAGAGAACGGTTTCGTTGCTTCCTACACACATATGGGCGGAAAAATCGGCGTTCTTGTAGACGTTGAAACAGATGTTGTTAACGATGCAGTGAAAGAAATGGCTAGAAACGTAGCTATGCAGATCGCAGCTCTGAAACCGCAGTACACAAGCGACAGCGAAGTAAGTGCTGAGTATATCGAGCATGAAAAAGAAATCCTTCTTGCACAGATCCAGAACGATCCGAAAGAATCCCAGAAACCGGAAAAGGTTATCCAGGGTATGATCGCTGGACGTATCAAGAAAGAACTTAAAGAAATCTGCCTTCTTGACCAGGTATACGTTAAAGCAGAAGACGGAAAACAGTCCGTTGGTAAATACGTAGAAGAAGTTGCTAAAGCAAACGGCGCTAAGATCACAATCAAAGGTTTTGTTCGTTACGAGACAGGTGATGGTATCGAAAAACGTCAGGATGACTTTGCAGCAGAAGTTGCAGCTCAGGCTGGAATGTAATTATTGATCTGATTTAAGTCAGAACATTTTAATCCCCTGAAATCCATGACACTTCATTGAGGTGCGAGGATTTTGGGGGATTTTTTGTGTATTGGTAATTGATTAAGCAGATAAGCCTTGAATTATAAGAGAAACAATGCTACTATAAAACCAAAGCATATTTCTCTATAAATTCAAGGCTTTTTTTGCCGTCTGATCTTCTACATTCACTTCAGAAATCCATGCTTTTAAATCCAATTAAAAGAAAGCAGGAGTTTGGAGTGTACTGAATGATAGTACGACACGTTCTTGATACTCCTGCAAAAAAACGGGAGGTAGTCGCGGTGAGTATATTTGAATATAATAAAGAAGAGGAAGAGAAGAAACTTCGAGAAGCAGAATATGAGGCCGGATATGATTGCGGAAAACAAGATGGATTAACTGAGGGAGAACTACGAAAAGCGAAGGAAACCGCGGTAGAGCTTGCAAAGCTGGGAATGGCAATAGCACAGATTGCAAATGTACTTAAAACAGAGGAAGCGGTTATTTCTCAATGGTTGGAAGAAGGCACAAAATAATATATGCCTCAAACGTATAACACAGCATATAAGAAGAGGAAGAAAAAATGAATTATAAAAGTGCAAAAATAGCAGAGGATGCGAATATTGCGAAGCAGTCTGTAATCACAGGAGATGTGACAATTGGACGGGACAGCTGTGTACTGTATTATTCAGTACTCCGTGGAGACGAAGCTCCTATTGTGATTGGAGAAGAGACAAATATTCAGGAAAACTGTACAGTTCATGTAAGCCGCAATATGCCGGTTCGTATTGGAAATAATGTAACAGTAGGCCACAATGCAGTGATCCACAGCTGCACGATCGGAGACCGGACACTGATCGGAATGGGTGCGGTAATTCTTGACGGAGCGCAGATTGGCAATGACTGCATCATAGGTGCCGGAAGTCTGGTAACGAAAAATACGATCATTCCGGATGGATCTCTGGTGATGGGAAGTCCGGCAAAAATCAAAAGAAATCTTACCTGGGAAGAAAAGCTTGGAAACCTTGAAAACAGCAAAGAATATGTTTCAGTTTCCAGAGAGATGAAGCGTCAGGGCGTTTTATAAAACAGACGAAACAGAAATAACAACAGTAAAATCACAACAGAATAAGATGAAATAAAGGAGAATTATATGGAGCATGAAATTCCTGTCCGTATTGTAGACAACCAGGAATATATGAAGGTTGTCCGTTCAGTTCTTGAGGAAGGAAAAGAAGTGCCTCTCGTTGTCACCGGGAACAGCATGATGCCGTTTCTGATCGACAGACGGGATCAGGTACTGATAAAGAAGCCTGACCGGCCGCTGAAAAAAGGAGATATTGCATTTTTTCAGAGAGAAAACGGACAGTATATATTGCACAGAATTCACTTTATGCGAAAAGATAAAAAAACTGGCGAAAGCCAGTTTTATTTTATTGGAGACGGTCAGCAGACAATAGAAGGACCAATCCGGGAAGACCAGATTTTTGGCTTAATTACGGAGGTTTTGCGCAAAGGAAAACGTCTCGATGAGCATGACCTGACATGGAAAATATTCAAACATATATGGAGATATGTGATACCGCTGCGCATGCCAATAATAAAAATATATTCACTTTTTAAGAGGTGAATTGCTTGTGAATCGATGAGTGCGGTGCTATAATAAGGAAAATTCAAATCAGATAAATGGAGTGTTAATTTGAAGCAGTTGATCAGGAAAATAATCATAAAAATCAGAGAGGGCTATCTGCAGGAGATATGCAGAGAGACCGCATGGATGTACCAATATGCAAAAAAATACTGGTTATCCATCTGCTTTTATATATTTGCCGGAGTCTTTGGAACACTTATGGGACTTGGAAGTGGTGTTGCCTCCAAATATCTGATTGATGCAGTTACAGGAGTAAAAAAAGACAAGATCCTGATTTTTGCACTACTGATCGTGTGTATGACGGTGGCCGGCATTCTCTCGAATGCAGTTATCAGTCGAATTTCAGCCAGGATCAATGTAGTGATCCAGAATGAGATTCAGGCAGATATATTTGGTAAGATCATACATACAGAATGGAAAGAACTTGGAGAGTTTCGCAGCGGAGATCTCCTGAACAGACTATCCAATGATGCAGTACAGGTAGCATCCAGTGTGATCGGATGGATTCCGAACAGTATTACAAAGCTGGTACAGTTTATCGGTGCATTTGCAATTATATGTTATTATGACCCGGTCATGGCGGGAATTGCTCTGCTGAGCGCACCGGTTACCGTTTTGTTTTCACGAAAATTCATGCACAGAATGCGAACCTATAATAATGAAATGAGAGAAATGACAAGCAGTCTGATGTCTTTTCAGGATGACACATTTCAGAATGTGCAGACCGTAAAAGCACTGGATCTGACAGGTGTGTTTGAAGAAAAACTACAGAGCCTGCAGAAAAGATACAAAGAAAAACTGCTTGATTATAATAAATTTACAGTGTATACTTCTTCCTTCATGTCAGCAGTGGGAACCGGTGTTTCGTATATCTGCTTTGGCTGGAGCGTTTACCGGCTCTGGAGTGGATATATTACCACCGGAACCCTGCTGATGTTTTTTCAGATGGCAAATTCCCTGTCTTCTTCTTTTTCTTCTCTGATCCAGATCGTACCGGCAGCAATCAATGCAGCGACCTGTGCAGGACGTCTGATGGCTGTTTCAGAACTGGAAAAAGAAAGATATCTGGACATGGACCAGGTAGAAGAAATTCAGAAAGATGAGAGAAAAGAAATTGCAATCCGACTGAAAAATATCAATATAAGCTACAAAACCGGGAAAGATATTATTCACAGAGGTGATTTTGTCGCAGAGGCAGGTGAGATCACCGCAATCATCGGTCCTTCCGGGGAAGGTAAGACAACATTGATCCGAGTGCTTCTAGGCCTCTTGTATCCGACAGAAGGATCCGCAGAACTCTGCAATGCATCGAAAAAAAGAGCCAGGCTTTCGGCCGGGACAAGATCCTTTCTGAGCTATGTGCCGCAGGGAAATACCATTTTTGCAGGTACCGTTGCGGAGAACATGCGAATGATAAAAAAAGATGCAACCGATGAAGAAATACGAGAGGCACTGCAGACAGCATGCGCTTATGAATTTGTAAAAAAACTTCCGAATGAGTTAGAAACCGTACTGGGAGAAAAAGGAAGCGGACTTTCCGAAGGACAGGCACAGCGCCTTGCCATTGCCAGAGCACTTCTGAAAGATGCACCGGTGCTGATCCTTGACGAGGCAACTTCTGCACTTGATATAGAAACAGAGGAACGGGTGCTGAAAAATATTATGAAAAAAGATAATGGAAGAACATGTATTGTTACGACACACAGACCGAGTGTTCTTTCTGTCAGTGACCATATTTATGAGATTAAGTCAACGAAACTGAAGCAGCTGAAATAGAGAGACTTTTTAGAGAGCAGACAGCAACAAAACAGGAAGGCAGGACAGAAAATATGAGTGAAAGAGAAAACCGGACAGCTTATACAGATGCACTGAATGAAGATCTTATTCGTGCGCTGGGTATGCAGCACACCGCAGAGGCGTCAGAAAAAGAGACACGATCCGAACTGACAGACCAGCCGGAGAAAGAAGAGCATGAAGAAGAGTATGATGTTCCGGAGTTTGAATATCTCACATCACAGATGGACACAGTTAAGCCAAAGAAGAAACAAAATACAGGAAAAAATAAACAAAAAAGCACACAGAGAACAAAACATGCCAGCCCGTGGAAAGAGGCTGCAGTAACACAGAATCTGAATCAGGGAAGAGAAAAGCCGGCACCCAAAAGAAGCAGACACAAAGATTCTGGCAATATGCGATTTATCATAATGACAATCTGCATCGTGATCGGTGTACTTGCAGCAGCCGGCGCACTTGTTTATATAAGCCTTCTGTTTTTGTATTGAGCATGAGCAGACAGAACAGATATGACAACAGAATAAATACGACAACAATAAATACATTCGTAAAAAGATCCGTGGATAATTCAGAAAAATATGAATTATTCACGGATTTCTTGTTTTTAGCAGCAGGATACGTGAAAAAAGTCGGGAAAACTCATACTTTAGTACGTGGGAGAGGAAAAAAGAATAGCGTAAAATTATAGTTTGTAAAAAGAGGTGCTGCGGAAGGGGAAGAATATGATCGATATACATGCACATATTTTGCCGAATCTGGACGATGGTTCAGAGAGTCTGGAAGAATCATTGGAAATGGCAGAACTGGCAGTGGAAAGTGGCGTGGAGATTATGGCAGCAACACCGCACAGTAATCAGATGGGAAGATTTGAAAATTTTCAGTCCGTGCAGCTGGAACAGAGCTTTGAACAACTGCGTGAGGTACTGAAAAGAGAAAAAATCCAACTGCAGATTCTGGAAGGAATGGAAATCTGGGCTTCAGACGACATTGCACAGAAGATAAAAAACAAACAGCTGGGTGGGATTAACGGGACAGCCTATTATCTGGTGGAGTTTCCATTTGATGCAGATCCATGGTGGATCAGGGAATGCCTGGAGGAGATTTTTGAGACCGGAAATATTCCACTGATCGCACATCCGGAACGTTATTTTTGCGTGCAGGATTATCCGGAGCTTGTGTATGAATGGGTACAGAACGGCTGTGTGACGCAGATGAATAAGGGCAGTGTTCTGGGGAGATTTGGGAGAAGTGTAATGAAAACAGCACATATTCTCCTGAAAAATGATCTGATCTCATGTATGGCCAGTGATGCACACCGCTCTTATATGCGTACACCTTATATGAGAGCGGCAAAAGAAGAACTGATCCGACTGGGTGGTTATGAGTTTGCCTGGTATCTGACAGAGAAAAATCCGGAACGTATCATAAGAAATCAGCAGATTTCACTGCATGGGCGCAGACCGGAAAAAAGGAGAAAATATTTTTTGCCTGTTTACAGGTGAAGGTTAAGAGGAGAGATTCATGAAAAAGTTAAGAATACTTGGCATAGTGGTATTTCTGATTGCCGTGGCGTCGTTTGGATACTTTAAATATGAACAGATTAATTCCAAAGACAATCAGGCACCGGTGATCACGATGGATTCTGATTCCGTTGAGGTATCCTGCCAGGCAGGAGATGAGGAACTTCTGAAAGGAATTACAGCAATGGATTCGAAGGACGGTGATGTGACAGGAAGTCTGATCGTCGAATCAATCAGTAATTTCATGGAAAACCACACAAGAAATATGACAGTGGCAGCTTTTGATTCAGATAATCATGCAACAAAAGCTTCAAGAAAAATTACTTACAAGGACTACACAGCACCGACATTCGCACTGACGGAACCCCTGCGATTTGCAATGAATACACAGGATATCATGGGAACGCTTACCTGTTCGGACGTGTTGGATGGAGATGTGACCGGAAAAATAAAAATGTCCAGCGAATACTATGTGCAGGCAGACGTAGCCGGCGAATACCCAATGGTCTATCAGGTTGCAAACAGTGCAGGCGATGTGCAGAAGCTTCCGGTAACGGTGGAAATTTATGATCCATCAAAAGAAGCACCGAAACCTCAGTTTGAATTATCCGAATACCTGGTGTACACACCGGCCGGAACTGCCATTGATCCGTGGTCTTATGTCCAGCAGATCACAATGGGCGGTATTGAATTCAAGCGAGGAGAAGATGGCGTCCTCCGAGATCCGAATCCGGCAGAAAAGCAGGAACGGACAGCCATCACAGCAGATGAAGTGCAGATTACAAACCCGGCAGATTTCAACACACCGGGAACATACGAAATTTTATATCAGATGACAGACGATAGCGGCAAAGAAAGTGCAACAGGACAGATTCGCCTGATCGTTGTTGTGAGATAGCAGGAAAGAGGAATTTATGGAAGAGAGAATTGACAGCGAAAACGTCCAGCAGATCGACCTGATCAGCATGCTGAAGGACATCGGAAGAGAATGGATCACGATTCTTCTGCTGTCCGTCGCAGCAGCACTTTTTGCAGACATCTGGATCTGCGCGACCTATCAACCCGAATACAAAACATCGACAACCTTTGTTGTTACAGCAAAGGGAATGAACAGCAATATTTATCAGAATCTAAGTTCTACAAAAGATCTTGCACAGCAGTTTACTGAGATTCTGGGTAGCAACGTTCTGAAAAAAAAGGTTGCCCAGGATATCGGCGTAAACAGTCTGGACGTGGAAACATCAGTAGATCTTGTACCGGAGACAAATCTGATCACACTTTCTGTTAAAGCAAAAACCGCGGCAGAATCCTATCGTGTACTCCGGTCAGTTATGGAAAATTACAATACAGTTTCGGATTATGCCATCAAAAATGTCATCATCGAAACTATTCAGCAGCCTTCAGTTGCGATGTCACCGTCCAATCCATTGAACGAGAAAAGAATGGTACTGAAGGTATTTCTGATAGCGGCAGGCTGTCTGATCGTGTTGGTGGCAGGAATTTCTTATATACGTGATACGATCAAGAATCCGGGAGAGGTTTCCTCAAAACTCGATACCCGTCTGCTGGGAACAATCGCATATGAGAAAAAATCAAAATCACTTTCCATGAACCGTAAGAAAGGATATCTGTCCATGCTGATATCGAATCCACTGAGAAGCTTTGCCTATATGGAATCCAGCAAGATGGCAGCTTCAAGGGTTCGAAGCTATATGGACAAGGAACAGGCGAAAGTCCTCCTTATGACCAGTGTAATGGAAAACGAAGGAAAATCCACAGTGGCAGCAAACCTTGCACTTTCACTTGCGCAGGAAGGAAACAGGGTTATGCTGATGGACTGTGACTTCCGTAAGCCGGCGCAGTTCAAGATTTTTGATGTGCGTGACAATGAAGAAACAGATCTGGGAGATGTGTTGATCAATCATAAAAGCGCTGACAGGATCATACGCAACTGGAATGATTCCAACCTTTACATGATCCTGAACAAAACATCTTCTAATTCCATAGAGACCCTGCTGAAAAGTACGACACTGAAACAGATCATTGCTTTCTGCAGAGAAAGAATGGATTATGTCGTCGTGGATACATCACCGCTGGCTCTGGTTGCTGATACAGAAGAACTGGCGCAGATGACCGATGCTTCTGTACTGGTAGTAAGACAGGATACGGTTCTGGCAAAAGACATTAACGATGCAATTGATATTCTGAATAATACCAGAGGAAAAGTGATCGGCTGCATTCTGAATGGTACAGCTTCTCAGAGTACAGGTGGAAACAGTCACTACAGATATGGAGGTCACTATGGGAAACGAGCGTAATACAGAAATGGACTCCGGAATCCTGTATTTTACTACGATTCTGGATGACATGTGGCGAGGATTTAAGAAGTTTTTCCTGTTGTGCTTCCTGCTTATGGCAGTATGCGGAGGAACTTTCTATCTTCGTGAAAAAACAAATTATACCCCGGTATATCAGGCATATTCATCCTTTGTTGTTGAAACCAAAACAGCCTATGGATACAGCCAGTCTTATTCAGATGCAACGACAGCGGGACAGCTCAGCACCACTTTTCCATACATACTGACAAGCGGCGCTCTCTCAGACATCGTGGCAGACAGTCTGGGTGTAGATACTATACCGGCGACCATCAGCGCAGAGGCAATTAAAGATACCTCGATTTTTACGATCAATGTAACGGCATCAAATGCACAGACGGCATATGACGTACTGCAGGCGGTTATCAAGTATTATCCGCAGGTTGCAGAGTACATTATAGGTGATACACAGCTGACACTGATGGATGAGAGCGGGGTTCCTGAGGAACCACAGAATCCGCAGAACTTTGCCGGTGCAGCAGCGAAAGGAGTTGTTGTGGGAGCCGTGCTCAGCGTCTTTTTGTTATTCGTGTATGCTTCTACAAGGCGAACCGTACGAAGAGAGGAAGATCTGAAAAACTATCTGAGCATTTCTTATCTCGGAAGTGTTCCGAAGGCAAACCGTAAAAGAAGAAAAAGTAAAAAGACCGTATTGCTTGAGGGCGCGGGAAATACAACCGTACTCCGAGAGAGCTTTCGTACAATCCGAACACGAGTTGCAAAAAAGACAGAAGAAGATGGCCTGAAAAGCTTTATTGTGACAAGTGCGGCAGCCGGGGAAGGAAAGACGACCGTTGCTGTCAACCTCGCAATTTCTCTTGCAAAAAAAGGAAAAAGAGTAATATTGCTCGACGGTGATCTGCGACATCCGTCTATTGCCGGAGCGATAGGAATTAAGACAAAAAATGCCGGCATCACAGATGTGCTGAAGAAAGAAGCAGAGCTGAGAGATGCAATCGTCCGTTATGGTGAATATGAACTGGATATCCTTCCAGGTACAGAAGCTGTAAAAGCACCAACAACATTGATCGGAAACGGATATCTTGAGAGACTGATAAAAGTACTCAGAAAAAATTATGATTACGTAATTATAGATACACCGCCATGTGGAATGCTTGCAGATGCATCCGCAGTTGCACGTATGACAGATGGTGCGGTTATGGTAGTCCGTCAGGACTGCGCCCGTGTCGACAGAATCCTGAGTGGTGTGGAAAATATTGCCGATACAGGTGTTGATCTGATCGGATATGTTCTGAACTGTACAGAAATGGGAATTACCGGTTATGGATATGGCTATGGCTACGGTTACGGATATGGCTATGGATACGGCTATGGCGGTCATTACGGTCATTATGGCCATTATGGGAAAAAGGAATGAATGGAAAGAAAATAAATTATCAGTTGTTATTAAGAAGAAGCTGCCTGATCGTTCTGGATATCTTTTTAATCATTATTTCTTCGGGGATGGCTCTTGCTACCCGATTTGAATTTAATTTCGGACAGATACCGGAAGAATTCGTCAGTGTGATCCGGGATTACGGCGTGTTAATGATCCTGGCAACCCTGCTCTGCTTTGCGGTTTTTCGGATATACAGCAGCCTGTGGGAATATGCGGGTCAGGAAGAAACCTTTAAGATTGCAGGTGCGGTTGCTTTTTCATCACTTTGTGAAATTGCAATTGTTGTGGGTGTCGGAAGACATCTTCCGCGAAGCTATTATGTGCTTCGTACACTTTATCTGGCAATCCTGGTTGGAAGCAGCCGCTTTTTTTACAGACTGGTCCGACTGCGTTATCGCAAACGACAGCATTACTCCATAAAGAAAAAAAAGAGAATTATGCTGGTCGGTGCAGGCGAGGCCGGAAGAAGCCTGATCCAGGAAATTCAGAACAGTCGTTATCTGGATCAGAAGATATGCTGTGTGATCGATGACAACAACCGCAAGATCGGAAGATATATTCTTGGTATTCGCGTGGTGGGAAACCGATACGCCATAAAAAGAAATGTGGAGCGTTACGGGATCGAACAGATCATCATTGCAATCCCGTCTGCCGGAAGCCGTAAACTGAGACCTGTTCTGGATATCTGCAAGGATACCGGCTGTGAACTAAAAATCCTTCCGGGAATCTATCAGCTGGTAAACGGTGAAGTCAATGTCAGTAAGCTGCGTCCGGTCAACATTGAAGATCTTCTTGGAAGAGAGGAAATCAATGTCAACATGGATGAGATCATGGATTATGTATCCGGCAAAATAATTCTTGTAACTGGTGGCGGTGGCTCTATCGGAAGTGAACTCTGTCGCCAGATTGCAGCACATAAGCCGGCACGCCTGATCATTTTTGATATTTATGAAAACAATGCCTATGACATTCAGCAGGAACTGAAAATGAAATATCCGGATCTGAAACTCACGGTACTGATCGGGTCCATCCGAGACGAAGAACGTGTGGAGACAATTTTGGGTAAATACAGACCGGATATCATTTACCATGCAGCAGCACACAAGCATGTGCCGCTTATGGAAGCAAGTCCGAATGAAGCAATCAAAAACAATGTCCTGGGTACCTATAATCTTGTACTGGCGTCAGATCGCTGGAAAGTGAAAAAATTTGTTCAGATTTCAACAGATAAGGCAGTCAATCCTACAAACATCATGGGCGCCTCCAAGAGAGTCTGTGAAATGATCATTCAGAGCTTCAATAAACATTCCGAGACAGATTTTGTAGCGGTTCGTTTTGGAAATGTACTTGGAAGCAATGGAAGTGTTATTCCGCTTTTCAAAAAGCAGATTGCAGCAGGTGGTCCGGTGACCGTTACCGATCCGGAAATCATCCGTTACTTCATGACTATTTCAGAGGCAGTTTCTCTTGTCCTTCAGGCTGGTGTTTACGCAAAAGGTGGAGAAATCTTTGTCCTTGATATGGGCGAACCGGTGAAGATCCTGGATCTCGCAAAAAATATGATCCGTCTTTCCGGCTACACCCCAGATAAAGATATTGCAATTGAATTTACAGGTCTTCGTCCGGGAGAAAAGCTTTATGAAGAGCTGCTTATGGATGAAGAAGGAATGACAGAGACACCGAACAAACTGATCCATATCGGTCATCCGATCGATGTCGATGAGGAGAAACTTTATTATGCTCTTCAGGTAATGGAAGAGGCAGCAGCAAACGAAACCGATGACATGCGCCTGCTGATGCAGAGCATCGTGTCTACTTATCATATAAAGGCAGAGGAAAATCAGGAATGCGAAAACCTTCAGAAAGCTATCTAAAACTGAAAAAAGCGACCGATAAAATTCTGTCAGGCGCAGGTCTGGTGGTTCTTTCACCGGTATTCGCAGGAATTGCCCTTGCGATCAAAGCAGAGGACGGACTCACAGCGCCAGTATTTTTTAAGCAAAAGCGAGTGGGAATTCATAAAAATCATTTTATGCTTTATAAATTTCGAAGCATGCGGACAGATACACCGCATGATACACCGACACATTTACTGACAGATCCGGAACAATATCTGACGAGAGTCGGGAAATGGCTCCGCAAAACCAGTCTCGATGAACTGCCGCAGCTTCTGAATATTTTTCGCGGAGATATGGCAGTAGTCGGACCGAGACCGGCACTTTGGAACCAATATGATCTGTTGGAAGAAAGAAACCGATATGGAGCCAATGATGTTTGTCCGGGACTGACAGGCTGGGCGCAGATTCATGGAAGAGACGAACTGGAAATCAAAGAAAAAGCCAGACTGGATGGCTATTATGCGAAGCATATGAACCCGGTCATGGATATTCGATGTATCCTTGGTACAGTCAGCTCCGTGCTAAAAAGTGAAGGAGTCGTAGAAGGTGGAACCGGGGCAATGAGCAGTGATGGGAAGCTGGATAAGAAAAAAATACTTATCATAACAAACCATTCGTACATGCTGTACCGCTTCCGTAAAGAACTGATCCAAAAACTGCTGGAAGATTCTGAAGTTGTGATCAGTACCCCATTTGTCGGACACGAAACAGATCTGAAAGAGCTGGGTGCAAACTGTATCAAAACAGAAGTGGATCGAAGAAGCATCAATCCATTCACGGATCTGAAACTGCTTCGTACATATAAAACAATATTGAAACAGGAAAAACCAGACCTGGTGATTACATATTCCATCAAACCGAATATTTATGCCGGATATCTTTGCGGAAAGATGAAAATTCCATTCTGCGCAAATGTGCAGGGACTTGGAACCGCTTTTCAGAAAGCGTTGCTTTCGAATCTTGTTACGGTAATGTATCGAACCGCATTTAGGAAAGTAGAAACCGTATTTTTTGAAAATCAGGAAAATGCACAGGCGTTTGTCAGACGTCGGATTCTTCCTGCGAAAAAAGAAGTTGTGCTGTCCGGTGCCGGCATCAACCTGGAAGAATACAGCTATCGTCAGTATCCGGATAACGAAAAAGTTCATTTCCTGTATCTTGGCAGAATCATGAAAGAAAAAGGAATGGATGAACTTTTTGGTGCAGTGGAACAGCTGCGAAAAGATGGCTGTGAATTCGTACTGGATCTGGTCGGATTCTTTGAAGATGAGTATAAAAAGCAGGTAGAACAGCTTCAAAGCGAAGGAATTGTAAGATTTTACGGATTCCAGGAAAATCCAAAACCCTATTATGCACAGACCGACTGCGTGGTACTTCCGAGTTATCATGAAGGAATGAGCAACGTCCTCCTCGAGGCCGCGGCATCAGGAAGAGCAATCATTACCACAGATATTCCCGGATGCCGCGAAGCCGTTGATAATGGAAAGAGCGGCATGCTCTGCAAAGTAAAAAGCACAGACAGTCTGTATAAAGCTATGAAACGATTTACAGAACTCTCCAGAGAAAAAAGAGAACTGCTGGGTAAGGCAGGACGCGAAAAAATGGAGAGAGAATTCGATAAGAAAAAAGTAGTGGAAGAAACTGTGAAGGTTATCACAAAAGCAATGACAAAACAGGAAAGAGGAATGAAATGACACTGACAAATTACTGGTGGCTTCTGATCTGGCTGTTTACAGGCGGAATTGTACTTGCAGCATACTTTCCCAAACATCGTGAAATAGTGAACGGAAAGATGGAGACAAGATGGGGAATCGTGCCGGCTGTGCTGATGGCAGTACCGTATATTGTCTGGGCCGGGTGCAGAAATGATGGATTCGGGGATACAGCAGCATATCGAATGATGTATAAAGATGTACCTGCTTCACTGTCTCAGATTTCAGAATATCTCAGTGAACATACAAAAGACAAGGGTTTTTCAGTGCTTATGTCGGCAATGAAATCCTTGATTGGAAACAATGACATGGTCTTTTTTATGATCGTGGCGATATTTCAGATGATATGTGTTGTCTGGCTGTTTCGAAAATATTCTTCAGATTACTGGCTGAGTATGTTCATGTTTGTTATTTCTACAGATTACCTTTCCTGGATGTTTAATGGAATTCGTCAGTTTATTGCAGTTGCAATTGTGCAGATAGCAATTGGTCTTGTGATTAAGAAAAAAAATCTGCCGGCTATTCTGCTTATCCTGCTTGCATCTACAATTCATGGTTCCGCATTGATTATGATACCGATTATTTTTGTTATTCAGGGAAAGGCATGGAATAGAAAAACAATATTAATGTTACTGGCAACAGTGGCTGTTATTGTTTCCGTCAGTAAATTTACCTCTTTTCTGGATTCTATGTTGGTGGAAACACAGTACAGTGACCTGATCACCAATGAAATATGGATAAATGATGATGGAACCAATATATTTCGTGTATTGTTTTACTCCATCCCGGCATTGCTGTCCATTTTTGGAAGAAAATATGTAGATGAAGCTGATGATCGAGTAATCAATATATCTGTAAATTGTGCTGCTGTTACAGCAGCATTGTATCTTTTGTCAAAATTTACTTCAGGAATCTATATTGGACGTCTTCCGATTTACACTACACTCATGGGATATATCTGTGTTCCCTGGTTAATAAATCATATGTTTTACAGAAGTTCAGCGCGGATTGTGAAAAACGGTCTGATAGTTGGATATTTGGCATTCTTTTATTATCAAATGCATATGACATGGCAGGTATTATAAAGGAGAAAAAATGGCTGTAAGAGTTTTGCATATAGTGACATATATGGGACGTGGCGGTCTTGAAACCATGCTGATGAATTATTATCGACAGATAGACCGCAGTGAGGTGCAGTTTGATTTTTTGGTTCATCGTGAATTTGAAGCGGATTATGATGCGGAAATTCATGAGCTTGGAGGGAAAATCTATCATATTTCACGATTAATCCCCTGGAGCCATTCTTATCGCAGGAAATTAAAACATTTCTTTCAAGAGCATCCGGAATATAAGATTGTCCATGTACATCAGGATTGTTTGAGTTCTGTCGCACTTCAGTGTGCAATGGAGTGTGGCGTGCCGGTGAGAATTGCACATAGCCATAACAGTAATCAGGATAGAAACTGGAAGTATATTGTGAAACGATACTATATGAAAAAAATCCCTATATATGCTACAGATTTATTGGCATGTAGTAATGCTGCCGGTAAATGGATGTTTAGAGAAAATACATTTCAGATAGTTCATAATGCAATTAAGATTGCTAAATACAAATACTGTCTCTTATACA
>ERZ1026850.117-NODE-117-length-51440-cov-7.941948_pt1 | contig 51440 bp, 41 predicted proteins | sample MGYA00380155_ERZ1026850 | MGnify/ENA primary metagenome ERZ1026850 (study PRJEB33269, sample SAMEA4719791) | human gut metagenome | biome: human-associated habitat; feature: organic feature; material: feces | place: Cameroon | collected 2013-10 ... | reverse complement strand
GAAATGCGATATGCGGAAGTGTCGGAACTGGCAGACGAGCAAGACTAAGGATCTTGTAAGCATTGCGCTTGTGTGGGTTCAAGTCCCATCTTCCGCATACGAAGCCCTTGAGAAATCAAGGGCTTTTCTTTTTGCCCGAAGAGGGCTTTTGCTTTATACAGGCATCTCGAATTATGCATGTGAATGTCGAAAAAATTTATCTGAATGTTTTTTTTGAAAAAAAGAGGAATTTGTGTCTTGACACAGAATATAATTAATAAGAGGAATTTTGTCGTAACTGTTCACAGGAAATATCCATGAGGTGTTTTGGTATGAATATCAGAGAAAGCATGGAACAGAGAGAACTGGAGCTTTTGAGTCCTTATGCAGCACACAGTGGTCATTCCAGAGGCAGAGAACGTCAGGAAGAAGAATGTGATGTGCGTACCGTCTATCAGCGAGACCGGGATCGTATCCTGCATTGCAAGGCATTTCGCAGACTGAAAGACAAGACGCAGGTTTTTCTTGCTCCACAGGGAGATCATTACAGAAATCGACTGACACATACTCTGGAAGTTTCACAGATCGCAAGAACGATCGCGAAAGCGCTTCGGCTGAACGAGGATCTGGTGGAAGCGATCGCACTGGGGCATGATCTTGGACATACGCCGTTTGGACATGCAGGAGAGAAGGCTCTGAATGAGATCCATCCTGATGGATTTGCGCATTATCAGCAGAGTATCCGGGTCGTGCAGATCCTTGAAAAGAATGGAGAGGGTCTGAATCTTACCTGGGAGGTAAGAGATGGTATCCTGAATCACCGGATCAGCGGAAACCCATCCACAATGGAAGGACAGGTTGTACGATTTTCTGACAAGCTTGCTTATATCCATCATGATATGGATGATGCGCAGCGTGCAGGAATCATTACAGAGGACGATATACCGGTCACACTCCGAATGCTTCTTGGATATACAACAAGGGAACGACTGAATACATTTGTTCACGATATTATCGAGAGCAGTATGGAGAAAGATCATATAGAAATGTCTCCGGAGATTTATGAAGCAATGATGGACCTGCGGGGACTTATGTTTCAGAGTGTTTATGATCATCCGGATGCAAGAAAAGAAGAACACAAAGCGATCAAAATGCTGAAAAAGCTTTATACATATTATTTAGAGAATCCGGACGAAATGTCCGCGGAATACCGGCAGCTGATGAAACGAGGAGAATCGAAGGCACAGGTTGTCTGTGATTACCTTGCTGGTATGACAGATCAGTATTCTATGACGAAATTTCGCATGATTTATATTCCGAAATCATGGGAGGTTTACTGAACAGAACTAGAAGAGGAGGCTGTGTATGCGTTATTCAGACGATATCATTGAAGAAGTCCGACAGAAAAATGATATTGTAGATGTAGTATCGCAATACGTGAAATTAACAAGAAAAGGCAGCTCTTATTTTGGACTTTGTCCTTTCCATAATGAAAAAACTCCTTCTTTTTCTGTAACGCCCGGTAAGCAGATGTATTACTGCTTCGGCTGCGGCGCAGGAGGAAATGTCTTTAATTTTATTATGGAATATGAGAATTATTCGTTTGGCGAGGCTTTGAAACATCTTGCGGACAGGGCAGGAGTGGAGCTTCCGAAGATTGAATATTCCAAAGAAGTAAGAGAAAAAGCACAGCAGAAAGCAGAACTGCTGGAAATCAACAAACATGCAGCACAATATTATTATTATCAGCTGCGTACAGAAGGCGGAAAGCAGGGGTATCAGTATCTTGCAGGCCGTCAGCTGAAAGAGGAAACAATGCGCAGGTTCGGACTTGGATACTCAGACAAGTTCGGGAGCGGCCTGTATAAATACCTGAAGTCAAAAGGCTATGGAGATGAACGCCTGCGGGAATCCGGACTTTTTAACGTGGACGAACGCCACGGAATGTATGACAAGTTCTGGAACAGGGTGATTTTCCCGATCATGGATGTCAACAATCGAGTGATCGGTTTTGGCGGCCGTGTTATGGGAGATGGCAAACCGAAATATCTGAATTCACCGGAGACGAAGATCTTTGATAAAAGCCGCAACCTGTATGGACTGAATATAGCCAGAACAACGAGAAAAAAATATCTGATCCTGTGTGAGGGATATATGGATGTGATCGCCATGCATCAGGCCGGTTTCACCAATGCAGTGGCATCACTTGGAACTGCACTGACCTCCGGGCATGCAAGTCTTCTTAAGCGATATACGCAGGAAGTCCTTCTCCTGTATGACAGCGATGAAGCGGGTATAAGGGCAGCACTTCGCGGAATCCCGATCCTGCGGGAGGCAGGAGTAAATTCCAGGGTCGTCAGTCTGAAGCCTTATAAAGATCCGGATGAGTTTATCAGCAAGATGGGGCCGGAGGCCTTTGAAGAGCGGTTGAATCAGGCATCAGACAGCTTTATGTTTCGTGTAAGCATTGCAGAGAGTGAATTTCCTATGGGAGAGCCGCAGGGACAGAACCGTTTTTTTGAACGATGTGCAGAAATGCTTCTGGAACTGAAGGATGAACTGGAAAGAAATCTCTACATAGAAGCAATTGTTAAGAAATACAGAAGTCAGTACGGTGTCAGTGCCGAGGACCTGCGAAAGAGGGTCAATACGCTGGCACTTAAGGGAACACCGGCTGAGAACCGGATACAGCCAAAGAACGGCAGTCAGAGCAAAAAAAAGAAAGAGACAGCCTCTGATCAGGCGCAGAAGCTGATGCTTACCTGGCTGGTCACATATCCGAATATTTTTGATAAAGCAGCGCAGTATCTGACACCGGAAGATTTTATCGTTCCGTTGTACAGAGAAGTAGCGCAGATGCTGTTTCAGCAGAGAGAAGAAGGGCAGATCAATCCTGCACGGCTTCTTAACAGCTTTACAGACAGCGAAGAGCAGCGGGAGGTTGCATCACTGTTTAATGCAACGATCCATCTGGAAAATCAACAGGAACAGGATCAGGCATTTGCAGATACACTTCTCAGGATAAAAGCCGAAAGTCTTGCCGAACGGAACCGGAACTGGGATCCGACAGATATGGCAGGACTGCAGCAGATAGTCAAAGCAAAAAAAGAATTGGAAGAACTTGGTCGAAAACGCCGGGAACTGCATATTTCTTTTGAATAAGGTTAAAATATAAACACTATATGGAGGGAATGAGCACCTATGGAAATGAATATGGGCAAATTCAGCGAGAAACTGGTGGAGCTTCTGGAGCTTGCAAAAAAGAAAAAAAATGTACTGGAATACCAGGAAATCAATGATTTCTTTAAAGATCAGCCTCTGGAAGTTGAACAGATGGAGAAGATTCTGGATTTTCTGGAAGCCAGTGGAGTGGATGTGCTTCGTATTTCAGGAAACGATGAAGAGCTGATTCTGGATGATGATGCAGACATCGATAAAATGGATGACGAAGAAGAGATTGAACTGGATAAGATCGACCTGTCTGTACCGGAAGGTGTCAGCATTGAAGACCCGGTTCGTATGTATCTGAAAGAAATCGGAAAAGTAAGCCTTCTTACAGCAGATGAGGAGATCGAGCTTGCAAAACGTATGGAACAGGGTGACGAAGATGCGAAGAAGCGTCTGGCAGAGGCAAACCTTCGTCTGGTTGTAAGTATTGCCAAAAGATATGTCGGACGTGGAATGTTATTCCTTGATCTGATCCAGGAGGGAAATCTGGGACTTATTAAGGCCGTAGAGAAATTTGATTACCGTAAGGGATACAAGTTCAGTACGTATGCTACATGGTGGATCCGCCAGGCGATTACGAGAGCAATTGCCGATCAGGCACGTACAATCCGTATTCCGGTGCATATGGTAGAAACCATCAACAAGCTTATCCGTGTTTCACGTCAGCTGCTTCAGGAGTTAGGACGTGAACCTACTCCGGAGGAAATCGCAGAAGAAATGAAGATGCCGGTAGACCGTGTTCGTGAAATTCTCAAAATCTCACAGGAACCGGTATCGCTGGAAACTCCGATCGGTGAAGAGGAAGACAGCCATCTTGGAGATTTTATTCAGGATGATAACGTTCCGGTCCCGGCTGATGCAGCTGCATTTACACTTCTTAAAGAACAGTTGATCGAAGTTCTGGGAACACTTACAGAGAGAGAACAGAAGGTGCTTCGTCTTCGTTTTGGTCTGGATGACGGACGTGCACGTACACTGGAGGAAGTTGGTAAAGAATTCAATGTCACCAGAGAGCGTATCCGTCAGATCGAAGCAAAGGCACTTCGCAAGCTTCGTCATCCGAGCCGCAGCCGTAAGCTGAAGGATTATCTGGATTAATGGCGGCGAATGTACAGCTTTCCAGACGCCTTAAAACGATTGCCGAAATGGTGACAGAGGGGAACCGGCTGGTAGATGTGGGATGTGATCATGGATATCTGCCGGTATATCTGATGCTGAACCACAGGATTCCGGGGGCGATTGCAACGGATGTCGGCAAAGGCCCACTGGCCAGAGCACAGGAGCATATTTCAAAATATGGAATGGGTCAGTACATAGAGACAAGACTTTGCGATGGATTGAAGGGAGTTCGTTCCGGAGAGGGTGATACCCTGGTAATTGCAGGTATGGGTGGTCCTCTGATGGAACGAATCCTTACAGAAGGTGCGGAAGCACTGACCGGCTTTAAAGAACTGATCCTGCAGCCGCAGTCAGATATTCCGCATTTCCGTCATTTTCTGATGAGCCATGGGTTCTGCATCGTGCAGGAAGAAATGGTTCTTGAAGATGGCAAGTATTATCCTATGATGAAGGCTGTCCCGGGCACGATCGCAGGAGAAATCTGGACAAAAGAGGAAGAAATGTTTGGAAAACTGCTGTTGGAACGACTGCATCCGGTTCTTTTCAGTTATCTGGAACGGGAACTTCGTATAAGAGAAGAAATCTCCGGTCAGTTAGAGAAGGCAGCAGGTGAAGGTGCGAAAAAGCGCCTGAATGAAGTAGAGGAGGAAAAGCAGCTGATTCTGGCTGCTTTACACAGATATGAAAGTAAAGGAACTGACAGAGTGGATTGACAGTGTGTATCCTTCTGACATGGCGGAGCACTGGGATAACGTAGGCCTTCTGGTAGGGGATGATGATGCGGAAGTGACACATGTTTTTCTGGCACTGGATCTTACAGAAACAACCCTTGAGGAAGCTGTCCGGGCCGGTGCAGATATGATCATCACACATCATCCGATGATTTTTGAAGGTCAGAAAAAAATAAATAACCATTCTTTTACAGGACGCAGGATTCTGAAACTGATCAGAAACGGAATTCAGTATTATGCCATGCACACCAACTATGATGTACTCGGTATGGCTGAACTGAGCGCGGATTATCTGAAGCTTACGGACAGAGAAGTCCTTTCTGTGACAGAGGAGACAAAGGACGGCTGTGAGGGATTTGGCCGTGTTGGAATGCTTCCGGAGCAGATGACGCTGAGAGAATGCGGAGACTTTGTCAAAAAGGCTCTTGCACTTCATGATGTCAGAGTTTATGGTGATCCGGACTGTCTGGTGCAGAAGACAGCAGTCTGTACGGGAAGCGGCAAGAGCATGATCCCGGATGCACTGGCAAAGGGAGCGCAGGTGTACGTTACCGGTGATATTGATCATCATACGGGAATTGATGCCGTAGCTGCCGGTCTTCCAATCATAGATGCCGGACATTATGGAACAGAATATATTTTTATGGAGGCCATGAAGAAAAAACTGAGTCAGAAATTTCCGAAGCTTCAGATTTCATGTGCAGAAATAAAAAGCCCGTATATGACATTGTGACATCAAGGGTAAACGGGAGGTTTTGTTATGGAACAAAAAATGGCAAAAGTAACTGTCAATGGTGAAACAAAAGAATATCCCTGTGGGACTTCCTACAGGGATATTGTCGATGAATATCAGAAAGACACAGAGTTTCCGATCATACTGATCACGGCAGACGGAAGACTCCGGGAGCTTCACAAGAAGGTAAAGCGTGACTGTACTGTGAAATTTGTGACGATCAGAGACCATATAGGATTTTCCACTTACAAAAGAAGTGCCTGCCTGGTGCTCCTTAAGGCGATTTATGATGTGGCAGGTAAGGAAACTGTGGAGAAGGTGGAAATCCATTATTCTGTCGGATCGGGATATTATTTTACAATAAACGGATTTCCGGGTCTGGATCAGGGATTTCTGGATCAGATCAGAGAAGAGATGCACAGGATCGCGGATGCCTGTATGCCGATCGGCAAGAAATCTGTCAGTACAGCTGACGCGATTGCATTGTTTCATCAGCATCATATGTATGATAAGGAAAAACTCTTCCGTTACCGCCGTGTTTCCAGGGTAAATATCTATAATATCGAAAACTATGAGGATTATTTCTATGGATATATGGCAGATCATACAGGATATGTGAAATATTTTGACCTGAAGCTTTATGATGAGGGCTTTGTGTTAGAACTGCCGGAGCGCAGTGATCCATTTACGATCCCGCCGTTTGCCCCGGATGAAAAAATATTTAAAGTACAGAAGGAATCCCAGGAATGGGCAGAAAAGATGGATATCTCCTACGTCGGTGATCTGAATGACCGGATCACCAGAGAAGGGGTGGGGAATATCCTTCTGGTGCAGGAAGCACTTCAGGAGGCCAAAATTTCCAGGATCGCAGAGCAGATCGTAGCAGATGGAAGCAGGAAATTCATCATGATCGCAGGCCCATCTTCATCAGGAAAGACCAGTTTTTCGCATCGTCTGTCGATCCAGCTCACGGCACATGGTATGAAGCCGCATCCGATCGCTGTAGACAACTATTTCAAAAACAGAGAAGATACACCGCTGGATGAATACGGTGAGAGAAATTTTGAATGCCTGGAAGCACTGGACGTGGAGAAATTCAACGAAGATATGCTGGCACTTCTCCGTGGAGAGCGCATCGAACTGCCGGTATTCAACTTTGTGACAGGCCGCAGAGAATACAGGGGAGATTTCCTTAAGCTTGGAAAAGAGGATGTTCTCGTTATCGAGGGAATCCACGGGCTTAATGACAAGTTGAGTCATTCCCTTCCAAAAGAAAGTAAATTCAAGATCTATATCAGCGCACTGACACAGCTGAATATCGACAAACACAACCGTATCCCGACCACGGATGGCAGACTGATCCGAAGAATCGTGCGTGATGCGAGAACGCGTGGAACGAGTGCAAAGGACACGATCGCCAGATGGCCGTCGGTAAGAAGAGGAGAGGAAGCAAACATCTTCCCGTATCAGGAAGAGGCAGATGTGATGTTCAACTCCGCACTTGTCTATGAACTGGCCTGCCTGAAGCTTTATGCAGAGCCGCTTCTGTTCGGGATCGGCAAGGACGAGCCGGAGTATCTGGAAGCGAAACGCCTTCTCAAATTCCTGGATTATTTTGTCGCAGTACCGAGCGACGATATCCCGCGGAATTCTCTTCTTCGGGAGTTTGTAGGGGGGAGCTGTTTTGATGTGTGATTCTTTTTCCGCTCATCTTATGCCTTTGATAAACAGTTCCTTTGCTCCCGGACAGGCACAGGCTACTGTGGATGCTTTTCAGGATCCGGATCAACGGCAGATCGCACAGGCGGAGTTATATTATTTTTCAGGACGTGCGCAGGAATGCAGAAACATTACGGAGCTTTATCTGCAGGACAAAGATCTCTGCCTGCGCCTGTCCGCAGGACTTTTGTATTCTTTTTCCAATCTTACGCTGGGAAATCCATCTGCTTCTAGAATGGGATTTCGAAACATCCAGGAATGCCTTCGTCTTGCAGAAGAAAACTCTGTATCAGAAGAAGTTATGGCTTCCTGTGTTTTTGCCGGCTATCTGGCAACGGTTCTGATGCATCTTCCGGCAGACGGACTTCCACCTCTCAAGGATTTTCTGCCGTACCTGCCGGCGGGTATTCGTGCTTATGCAATCTATATCCTCGCACACAATGCTTATCTGAATGAAGAATATGAGCGGGCACTGGGATTATGTCAGTCAGTTTTTCTGATGCTTGATGGCTGTTATCCCATTGCTATGGAATATCTCTACTGCGTGATCATTATGTGTCTGAATAACCAGAAGAAACACGAGGAAGCCAGGGAAATCCTGATGAAAGCATGGAACATGGCGAAACCGGATGGATTTCTGGAACCGTTCATTGAGCACCACGGACTGATGCTTGGCCAGATCGAAGCCTGTATCAAACCAACAGAACCGGAAAATTACAAACGGCTTTCACAGGCAGTCATTGCTTTCAGCCGCGGCTGGATGGATATTCATAATCCACAGCTTCAGAGCTCTGTTACAGATAAGCTGACACCTATGGAATTTTCCATAGCCATGCTTGCAAGCAAAGGCTGGACCAACCGGGAAATCGCAGACCATCTGTCCATGTCAGTCAATACGATCAAACATTATCTCTCCCGCATTTTTCAGACACTGGGTGTGGAAAAGCGCGAAGAGCTGAAACCTTTTGTAAATAAATAACAGGCAAAGATACATACGGCGGTCAATTGCGACCGCCGTAATATTTTTTTCAGAAAAAAAGGCACTTTTTTGGCTTCTGATGGGCATTACTTAATTTTGTTCTGTAAAGTATAATATTTCCATAAAATATAAAATGTGGAAGGAGGAACAAAATGAAGAAAAACGAATTAGCGAAAAAGAGCCGGAAACTGCTTTCAGCGATTCTGACAGGAACAGTGCTGATCACATCTGTGATACCGGAATCCCTCATCTGGGCGGCTGATGTGGAAATGCAGGAATTCGAAGACGGCGAAGACAATGAGGATGTGATCTTTGAAGCAGCAGAAGAACCTGCAGAAGAACCTGAGACAGAGGATATTGAGGAAAGTGGAGAAGTGGAGATCCAGGATCTTTCAGAATCCCAGGACGAAGATGATACTGAGGATGCCGTGGAAGTGGAAGAAGACTTTACGGATGGAGTTGCTCTTTTTAGCAGCGGCAGTGAGATGGCAGTGGGAACAGCGGCTGCGAATACGATTTCGCCGGGGGAAGATGTAACGATCACTTCTGGAGGGACGTATACGGTGCAGGGAGGAACGTATACGAATTCAATCAGTATTAATACTGCAGAGGAAGTTACTCTGGAGATTGCGGGGGAAATTACTGTAGAGAGGGACCCTTTTATTACTGTGAAAAATGCCTGCAAAGAATTAAAAATTATGAATAATCAAAATTATAAGGTGACCATGAAAAGGATCGCTCTTTTAGATAATAAAAATGCAACCGTTACTTTTGAAGGTGGCATTTATGAAGGACGGTCCAAAGGACAGTCCGGTAGTTACAACATAATTTGGAATGATGGAATTATTAATCTTAAAAATGTTAAAATTAAAGTAACGGATGTTGTGCCAGCGAAGAAGGAAATTGTTAGAATAGTAGACAATTTTGACGGGACACTAAATATTCAGGATGGAACGACTCTGGATAATGGAGGTGCCAGGGCTGCGGTGGTTGAGGGAGGAACCGTCAATATGTATGGTGGAACCATTACATCATCAGAAGGTACAGGATTTGGCATACTTGATCCGGACGTAGCAAAAATTGTTGGCGGAAAAATCTCAAATTTTAAAACTGGAGCAGGAATTATATATAGCCTAGAGCAAAATGGACCACTTACGATTGGAAATGTAACCTTTGAAAATAATGATAGCGATATTGCTTTGGTGCCAAGCAGCGAAAAAAAACTTATCATACAAGATGACTTCAAAGGGACTGCAAGTGTTTATCAACTTTATTGGTTTGGATACCCATATATAATTACAATGCCAGGAACATCTCCGGAGATGCGCACAAGGATTACTTTTATAGATGAAGATCGTAATCCTCATTCAGTAAATTATGATACAACTGGAAAGTATCTGTATGCAAGTGATCATGTTCATGCATGGAGTTATTCAACAAGTGCTGATAAAATCATTGCAACATGTACGGCGAAGACAGATTGTGAATTTAATCCAGGTAAATTAGATTTAACCCTGGCAGCAGTCGATGCATATTATTCCGGCAATACTTATACCGGAGCGACCGTGACAAATGACATTACCTGTCAGACAGGTGATGAAGCGAATATCGTATACTGTCTGAAAGACGGCACGAAGACCAACAGCAGCAACAGCGGTGCTGCGAGTGAGGGAGCTGCACCGGTAAATTTAGGACAATACACGGTAAAAGTCACGCTTGGCGGTCAGACAATAAGTGCTGATTTTAAGATTAAAAAAATGGAAATTAATCCGACAGTGACTATGGATGACTGGACCTATGGACAGAAGGCGAACACACCAAGCATAACAGTTAAGTCAGGTGGAAGTAACATTACGGCTTTATACGACGCCTCCGGATTTACCTGTACGTACTATACAGATGCCGGCTGTACAGATATGACGACCGCAGCAAATGGTGCAGCCACAAATGGAGGAGTACCAAAGAATGCAGGTACTTACTATGTGAAAGCGGTTGTGCCGGAGAATGGAAACTATGCAGGGGCAGAAGCGGAAACTTCCTTCATGATCACACCACTTCCGGCAGACTTAACCTGGTCGAAAACAGATCTGATTTATACGGGAAGTGAGCAGAGCGTATCGGCGACGGTTGCGAATGCACTGAAGGGCGATTCTTTTGCAATTGCCTATAAAGGCAATACACAGACAGAAGCAGGCGACAGCTATACGGCAACGGTAACAGATCTTGGAAATGATAACTATACACTTACCGGTGCCACGGGTGTTTCCCAGAACTGGAGCATCAGTTATCTGCAGACTTCAGCGGCTGCACAGGTTTCCGGAAAGAAAGGTAACAATGACTGGTACATAAGCCCTGTGAAACTTGTACCGGACAGTGGATACCAGATATCGACGGACAAAACAGACTGGAAGGATTCGCTTGGGGATTACACGGATCAGGGAGAACAGTCTGCAGGATATTATCTGAAAAAGACTGCAACAGGTGCCGTTACCGATAAAAAAACAGTAACCTTCAAAATTGACACCGGAATGCCGTCAGGCAGTATCCGGATCGGGGAAAATACATTTGACAGTTCCCTGAAGGATATTACTTATGGTTACTGGTTCAAGGATAATGTTTCTGTTGACATCACTGGTGCAGATAGTGCCAGTGGAATTGCTTCTGTAGAATACCAGGCGGTCAGTGCGGAGGAATCCTATGATGTAAACGGCACATGGCTTCCATGGAATGCAGAGGAGAAGCTTTCCCTGACAGAAGGCGGCAGGTATGTGGTCTATGCCCGTGTTACAGACAAGGCAGGAAACCAGACGACCGTCAATTCTGATGGGGTAGTTGTATTTAAAGATTCCGAAGTTGTGGATTCTTCCATCGACTACACAAGAACAACCAAAGCTTCTGTGGACGCGAAAGTGAAATTGAATGGAAACACCGTAGCGTCTGTAAGAAACGGAGAAACCACTCTGACAGAGGGGGAAGATTATACAGTTTCCGCAGATAAGATCACATTCAGCGGAGAATATCTGGATACTCTGGAAGCAGGCACTTATAAACTGACAGTTGCATATCATCTGCAGGGCGTGACAGAATACAAAGGCGGTGACAAACCTGCCGACAGCCAGATCGCAGTAAATGTCAGCCGTCAGACAGCAAATGTAAAAATCACAGGTACGCTGGATAAGGAATACGACGGACAGCCGGCAGATCTGGTGTACACAACAAACAGCGATGCCAATATCAAAGTTGAATACAACGTAAATGGAACCTGGCAGACAGAAGCCCCGATGCATGCAGGAACTTATGAAGTCAGGGTCAGTGTATCCGAAAATGGTGATTTTACCGCTGCTTCCGATACGAAGGCTTATACGATCCGGCAGCGGGAAGTTGTGATCTCCGGAATCACTGCAAAAGGCAAGGTATATGACGGAACAGCGGATGCGGAACTGGATTACAGCAAAGCCGTGTTTGCAGGAGCAGTGAAAGGTGACAGCCTTACAGTAAGTGCAGAAGGTACTTTTGCAGACAGCAATGCAGCCAAAGGGAAAACTGTCACGATCACAAAGCCTGTGCTGGGCGGCGGATCGGCAGGGGATTATATCCTGGCAGATAACGGGCAGCAGACAAGTACCACAGCAGATATCAGCCCGAAAGAGATCACAGTTAAGATCACACCAAACGGCGGAACATATGAAGGAACGATCACTCCTGCGACCGCGGTTCTGGACGGACTGGTGGGAGAGGATGATCCGGAGATCATTCTGACTTATGCAGGCAAAGCAAACGATGGTACAGAGGTAAATGGAACAGAAGCACCGTCTCTTGCAGGAACTTATATTGTGACAGCAACGATTACAGACAGCAATTACAGTCTGAAAGAAGACGGCAGCTCTGCTGAATTTACGATAAAGAGAGCAGATCCACAGTTGAGCGTATCCGCAGTCAAAGACAAAAAATATGGAGAAGAAGCCTTTAAGCTGGAAGTGAGCAACAAAGGCGATGGCGTGAAATCTTATGTAAGCAGTGACGACAAGGTTGTAACGGTGGACAAAAACGGTGTGGTAACGATCATTGGAACCGGCACAGCAACGCTGACCGTTTCCCTTGCAGAGAGTGCAAACTATACAGCAGATCAAAAAGAAGTCACCGTAGCTGTCGGAAAGATTGAACACAGTCTTGTGGTAGATAAGATTTCTTACAGGGTAACTTACGGAGATCCGGCATTTAAGATCACAGCGAAGGCAGGAGATAAAGAATCCGGTATCCAGTTTGCAAGTGATAATAAAGAGGTTGCCACAGTAAGCAAAGATGGAACTGTAAACATCGGAAATACAGGAACAGCGAAGATCACAGTTTCCATGGATGAGAGCCAGAATTACCTCGCAGTTTCCAGAGAAGTGACCGTGACGGTTGTTCCGAAAGAGATCAGTGCGAAGATCGCACCGAACGGCGGGATCTATGGAGAAATCATTGTCCCGGCAGCGGCAGCTCTGGACGGCCTGGTGGGAGAGGATGATCCGGAGATCATTCTGACTTATGCAGGCAGGGCAAACGACGGAACAGAGGTAAATGGAACGAAGGTGCCATCTCTTGCAGGGATCTATACCGTGACAGCAACGATCAAAGATAAGAATTACAGCCTGAAAACAGAGGGTGCCTCTGCAGCATTTATTGTGGCAAAGGCGTATCCGGCACTCAGCGTATCCGCAGTCAAAGACAAAAAATATGGAGAAGAAGCCTTTAAGCTGGAAGTAAGCAACAAAGGCGATGGCGTGAAAACTTATGCAAGCAGCAACAATAAAGTTGTGACGGTGGACAAAAACGGTGTGGTAACGATCGTTGGAGCCGGTACCGCAACCCTGACCGTTTCCCTTGCAGAGACTGCAAACTATACAGCAGAGCAGAAAGAAGTCACCATAACGGTTGCTCCGAAAGAGATTACAGTTAAGATCACGTCAAACGGCGGAATATATGAAGGAACGATCACTCCTGCGACCGCAGTTCTGGACGGACTGGTGGGAAAAGATAACCCGGAGGTCACCCTGACATACACAGGCAGGGCAAACGACGGAACCGAGGTAAATGGAACAGAAGCGCCGTCCCTTGCAGGAATCTATACCGTGACAGCAACGATCAAAGATAAGAATTACAGCCTGAAACCAGAAGGTTCATCCGCAGCATTTGTCGTAGCAAAGACAGATTCGGCACTCAGCGTATCCTCAGTCAAAGACAAAAAATATGGGGAAGAAGCCTTTAAACTGGAAGTGAGCAACAAAGGCGATGGTGTGAAAACTTATGCAAGCAGCAACAATAAAGTTGTGACGGTGGACAAAAACGGTGTGGTAACGATCGTTGGAGCCGGTACCGCAACCCTGACCATTTCCCTTGCACAGAGTGCAAACTATACAGCAGATCAGAAAGAAGTGACCGTGACGGTTGTTCCGAAAGAGATCAGCACGGAGATCACACCAAATGGCGGAACATATGAAGGAACGATCATTCCTGCGACCGCAGTCCTGGACGGACTGGTGGGAAAAGATCACCCGGAGGTCACCCTGACATACACAGGCAAAGCAAACGACGGAACCGAGGTAAATGGAACGAAGGTGCCGTCTCTTGCAGGAACTTATATTGTGACAGCAACGATCAAAGATAAGAATTACAGCCTGAAACCAGAAGGTTCATCCGCTGAATTTGTCGTAGCAAAGGCAGATCCGGCACTCAGCGTATCTGAGGTCACAGATAAGGATTATGGAGAAGAAACTTTTAGGCTGAATGTAAGTAATAAGGGTGATGGACTGAAAACTTATGCAAGCAGCGACGACAAGGTTGCAACAGTGGACGAAAACGGCATGGTAACGATCGTGGGAACCGGCACGGCAACGCTGACCGTTTCTCTTGCAGAGAGTGCAAACTATACAGCAGATCAGAAAGAAGTCACCATAACGGTCAGAAAGCTTGGACGCAGTCTTGTTGTAGATAAGCTTTCCTATAAAGTGACTTACGGAGATCCGGCATTTAAGATCACGGCAAAGGCGAAAGACACAGAGTCTGCTATTCGGTTTGCAAGTGATAATAAAGAAGTTGCCACGGTAAGCGAGGATGGAACTGTGACGATCGGAAATGCAGGAACAGCGAAGATCACAGTTTCCATGGATGAGAGCCAGAATTATCTTGCTGTTTCCAGAGAAGTGATCATAACGGTCGCTCCGAAAAATATCACGGTAACTGCTGACAATAAGAATAAAATCGCCGGTAAAGCAGATCCTGTCCTTACTTATACGGCGAAAGGTCTGGTGGGAAAAGACACTTTATCAGGAATTACAGTAAGACGAAAAGCCGGTGAAAAGGTGGGAATCTATCCGATCACAGTTTCTCAGGCTTCCGGTTCTAATCCAAATTACAGGATTACTTTCAGGAAAGGTATCTTCACGATCGAGCAGGCCGATCAGTCCAAACTGAGCGGAAAGGACGTTTATCGTCTGAAACTTCCGGTATTTTTTGCAACGGGCAAGGCACAGAAGAACAGCATTGTCGTTTCCTGGAGAAAGTATCCAGGTGCAGCCGGTTATGATGTTTTCTGGTGCTACTGTGACGGAAGCATAAATTATAAAAAGGCCGGAACAGTTAAAAATGGAAAGCTTTCCATGACACATAAGAATCTGAAGTCGAACCGTGAATATAAGTATTTTGTTGCTGCTTATAAAATGGTGAAAGGCAGAAAAATCTACATTGCCAAATCCAATGAAGTGCATGTTGCCATGAAAAAGGCACGTACAACAAATGCTTTTTCGATTAAAGTAAACAGGACCACAGTTATCCTGAAACCTGGCAAAACCTTCAGGCTGAAGTGTCAGCTTACAAGTGAGAACCGTAAAAAGAAGCTGCTTTCCCACCCAAGTTCCTACCGCTATTACACTACCGACAGCAAAGTTGCAACGGTAAGCCAAAACGGGGTGATCCGGGCAAAGGCGAAGGGAAGCTGCAGCATAAATATTCTTGCCAGCAATGGTGTATATAAAAGAGTGACTGTAAAGGTTAAGTAAAGCGGTCGGGTATAATTTTTTAATTTACTTATTTATAGTACTTTACTTAAAGCGGGATTCGTGTTAGAATACCATTCGTGCGAGCAGGCCAGGTGATCGCGGCTGTACAGACGAAAGGGTACAGACGAGGAAAGTCCGGGCTTCACAGGGCAGGATGCCGGATAACGTCCGGTGGAGGTGACTCCCAGACCAGTGCAACAGAAATAAACCGCCTCCTTTGGAGGTAAGGGTGGAAAGGCAGTGTAAGAGACTACCGCCGTTGTGGTAACAGAACGGGCACATGTAAACTCCATTCGAAGCAAGACCGAAAAGAAAGTGATACGGCTGCCCGTCGTGCTTTCAGGTGGGTCGCTCGAGCCAGCTGGCAACGGCTGGCCTAGACAGATGATCACTCAATGACATAACCCGGCTTATCGACCGGCTCGCATAAAAAAAAGAAACGCTCATTTCGAAGCGTTTCTTTTTTTTACTTTTTTGCTGTTTATTTATTGCGTTTGCCTCTGTATTTCTCTTCGCAGTATTTACATCTGTAAACTTCTTTTTCCGGGTCGGCAAGGATAAATACCTGATCCAGACCCTGCTCGATGGAAGTGATGCAGCGAGGATTTTTGCATTTGATAACGTTTGTGATCTGTTTTGGAAGTTTGAGGATTCTTTTCTCAACGATCTTTTCATCTTTGATAATATTGACGGTGATGTTGTGATCGATGAAACCAAGAATATCCAGATCCAGATTCTCGATCGGGCATTCTACTTTGATGATATCCTTGACGCCCATCTTGTTGCTCTTTGCGTTTTTGATGATCGCAACTGTGCAGTCCAGCTTGTCCAGCTTCAGATCGTGATAGATCGTCATGGCTTTGCCGGCTTTGATATGGTCGAGTACGAAACCTTCCTGAAGTGCTCCAACATTTAACATTATACTTCCACCTCCAGTAATCTAAGAATCAGTGCCATACGGACATAGACACCATACTGTGCCTGTTTGAAGTATGCGGCACGCGGATCGTCATCAACTTCAACAGAAATTTCGTTTACACGCGGAAGCGGATGAAGAATAAACATGTCCTTCGGAGCAAGTTCCATTTTCTGTTTGTCCAGTATGTAGAAGTCTTTCATGCGGACATAATCTTCTTCATTGAAGAAACGTTCCTTCTGTACACGTGTCATATAGAGAATATCCAGTTTTGGAAGTGCATCTTCCAGACGCTCAACCTCTTCAAATTCCACATTGTTTTTCTCAAGGATGTCTTCGCGGATGTAGCTTGGTACGCGAAGTTCTTCCGGTGAGATCAGGACAAATTTAACGTTTGAATAACGAAGTACCAGTGCCTCGATCAGAGAATGAACGGTACGTCCGAATTTCAGGTCGCCACACAGACCGATCGTAAGGTTATCAAGTCTTCCTTTGAGGGAACGGATAGTAAGAAGATCAGTGAGGGTCTGAGTAGGATGCTGATGACCACCGTCACCGGCGTTAATAACAGGAATAGAAGAAGCCATAGAAGCTACCAGCGGAGCACCTTCTTTCGGATGACGCATAGCACAGATATCTGCATAACAGGAAACGACACGAATCGTATCGGCAACACTTTCGCCTTTGGCAGCGGAACTGGAACCGGCAGAAGAGAAACCTAAAACCTTGCCGCCAAGATTCATCATGGCTGCCTCAAAGCTTAAACGTGTACGTGTGCTTGGTTCGTAAAAACAGGTGGCAAGTCGCTTGTCATCGCAGACATGCGCATATTTTGCCGGATTTTTTTCAATATCGCTGGCCAGTGTGAGAAGATCATCGAGTTCTTCTTTGGAAAGATCCAGCGGGCTCATTAAGTGTCTCATGTGAAACCTCCCTTGTTAACTTGTGTTACGGAAAATTTGTGACTGTGAATACAGTTACAAAAAATTCTCTCTTGGACAATCATATACTAGTAGAATCGATTTTTCAAGAAGAATTCGCAAGTATTTTCTCGAAAATTAAACCTGCGAGAAACCACAGAGGTGCATAGTCAAGACGAACTACACCGTGGTACTGCAGAGGCGCTGCACTGTAGTCCCATGGACACATGCCGAAGTGCTTTAATAAGATGCCACTGCTGAATTCCACAAGGTAAAACCCGGCAGCATAAAGAATCCCGCGGCAGTAAAAAGGAAGGGAAGAAAGCCTTGGATATATGGAACCGATGATGGCGGCGCAGCCATAGATCGGAAACATCAGAAGAGAGGTTTTTCCTGTCAGAGTCTTCTGGCCGTCAAGGAGAGAGTGCAGACCGGTCCACATGATTTCCATACACCATCCGGTGGCTCCGCAGAGTAAAAAGTTTACAATATTCTGTCTCATATCTGGTTGCTCCTGATTAACTTAAGGTGTTAAGAATACGTAAATTAGTATGACCTGCTCTTGAAAAAAACATACGTAAATGCTATAGTTACATAAATACTTTAATACTTTGAATTACAGGAGATATGGTAAATGGATTATCAGCAAAGCAGAGCATATGTCAGTGATGCGGACCGTTATGCGGGCGGTGCTCTGGATCTTACAAATATAAAAGAACTGATGAAGCGTCTGGGAAATCCTCAGGATCAGTTAAAATATGTACATGTAGCAGGAACGAATGGCAAGGGATCCGTGATCGCTTATCTGTATACAACACTTTCAGAAGCCGGATATCGTGTCGGAAGATATATTTCTCCGTCTGTATATTCTTATCGGGAAAAGATGGAAGTGGCCGGCAGGTCAGTGAGCAGAGAGCAGTTTGCGGGGTATGTGACCAGGGTTGCTGCGGCAATTGAAGAAATGACCTCGGAAGGTCTTGCACATCCCACCCCATTTGAAATAGAAACGGCGGTGGCATTTTTATTTTTTGCAGAAGAAAACTGTGACCTGGTGATACTGGAAGTCGGAATGGGCGGCAATCTGGATGCCACAAATATCATTAAGAACACGATTCTTGCAGTTCTGGTTCCGATCAGCATGGATCATCAGTCTTTTCTTGGAAATACTCTTTCTGAGATTGCAGAAAAAAAGGCCGGCATCATCAAGCCGGGATGCAGCGTGGTGACGGCAGGACAGCAGCCGGAAACAATGGCAGTGATAAAGAATGTGTGTGCTCAGAACAATGCGGATCTGACAGAAGCAGATCTTCGTGAGGCAAAGGCTGTCAAAGAAGATTTTGCAGGCCAGATTCTGGAATACAGAGGAGAGACCTTTGAACTGTCTCTGGCCGGATCTTATCAGACCGAGAATGCGGCTCTGGCACTGGAAGCATTACATGTGCTGGAGAAAAAGGGATATCCGACGACTGTTCTTCAGCGGAAAAAGGGACTGAAGGATACCCGATGGAACGGACGTCTGACGATCATCCACCGGGATCCGCTGTTTATCGTGGACGGGGCACATAACCCGGCAGCCGCAGATATGCTGGAGGATTCCGTAAGAAAGTATTTCAAAGGACGGAAGCTGTTCTTTATTATGGGAGTATTTCGTGATAAAGATTATCCTTATATTATACGGAAGCTCTGCCCGTATGCACAGCAGATTGTTACGGTTGAAACCCCGGATAATCCGCGCGCACTGCCGGCTGAGGAACTGGCTGAGGCAATAAAACCATGCAATCCGAATGTACAGGCAGCAGGCAGTATCGAAGATGCCGTGAACAAAGTATTTGACATGGCAGGATGCGATGATGTCATCCTTTCTTTTGGATCACTGTCTTTTATAGGACAGATCACAGCAATTGTTAAAACTCGGGAGGAAAAGAATTCATGACAGATTTACAGGAATGTCGTAAAGAAATAGACGCAATTGACAAGGAAATTCTGCGGCTTTTTGAAAAGAGAATGAAGGTCAGCGAAAGTGTTGCAGAATATAAGATACATACAGGAAAACAGGTGCTGGATCCAAAGAGAGAGCAGGACAAGATTTCCGTACTGAAAGATGCCGCACATGGTGAATTTAATGAGCTTGGCGTGCAGGAACTTTTTCAGCAGATCATGGCGATCAGCCGCAAAAGACAGTATCAGCTTCTGACGAAAAACGGTGTCGAAAATGATGAAAAGAACTACAGAATGGTAGATGCACTTCCAATGACCGGCGTGAATGTTGTATTCCAGGGAGTGGAAGGAGCATACAGCTATGCTGCCATGCGGGCATATTTTTCTGATGCAGTTAACAGCTACCATGTAAAAACATTCCGCGATGCCATGGAAGAGGTTGCATCCGGCAAAGCGGATTATGCAGTTCTTCCGATTGAAAACTCCACGGAAGGAATTGTAACGGATATTTATGATCTTCTGACAGAATACCAGCTGTATATTGTCGGCGAACAGGGTGTAAAAGTAGAGCACGTTCTGCTCGGAATTCCGGGGACCTCTCTGGATGAGATCAGAACTGTATATTCTCATCCGCAGGCACTTGCACAGTGTAAGAAATATCTGGAGGGTCATCCGGACTGGAAAATCGTCAAAACAGAAAATACAGCAGGAGCTGCCAAGAAGGTTCATGAAGAAATGGACAGAACCCAGGCAGCGATCGCAAGCCGTGCGGCGGGTGAACTTTATGACCTTTCTGTTATGGCGGAGAATATCTGCTATAACGATCATAACGTGACCAGATTTATTATTGTCAGTGCACATCCGGTATATGAAAAGAGTGCAGCAAAGGTCAGCGTTTGCTTTGAACTGCCGCATGCAAGCGGAACTCTTTATAATATGCTTTCTCATTTTATCTATAATGGACTGAACATGACAAAGATCGAATCACGTCCGATCACAGGAAAAAAATGGGAATATCGATTTTTTGTGGACTTTGAGGGAAATCTGGAAGAACCGTCAGTCAAAAATGCACTGCGGGGACTGGCAGCAGAAGCCAACAGAATGAGAGTACTTGGAAATTACGGACAGCAGGAGGAACAATAAGATGACCAGGGCAAAAGAGTGTGTACTTTACAGAGATTTTGAAAACGGAGATATATTGGAAAAAATGACTTTGCTGATGGACGCAAGTGAGAAATCAGCAGTCAGCGCAAGCGAGATGGAAGAAGCCTTTTATGAATGTGTAAATGGTCTGATAGAGATCGCGGGCTCTTATGGATTTACAGGAAATCTGTGGCACGATTATCTGACACTTCTTCTTGTGAATCATGAAAATGCATTCAGCAAGGCGAGTGAGATACGTGGTGCGATCGAAGGAAGTATCAATCAGCTTGCCCTGCATGACTTTGAGATTTTCAAGGAACTGTATGATTTTGATCTGACTGTTCTGGATAAATTGTTCCACACATCCTGCTGCAGCATCCTCTGTAATTATGAGGCACCGCAGGATGCCGGGAAAATGTTTAACAAACGTATCCGTGACAGGATCTGTGATATGAGCAGAACTCTGGCTGCCGCAAAAGATACCTCTGAATTTATGGCAGATATGGTACAGTTTTACAAGGATTTTGGTGTTGGAAAGCTTGGACTTCACAAGGCATTCCGCATTGATCATGACCAGAATGGAAGAGCAGTGATCGTACCGGTAACACGAATCGCACATGTAAAACTGGAAGATCTGGTCGGATATGAAATCCCGAAGCAGAAGCTGGTGGAGAATACAGAAGCATTTGTCAGAGGAAGAAAAGCAAACAACTGTCTTCTGTTTGGAGACGCCGGTACCGGTAAATCATCCAGTATCAAGGGCATTCTGAATAAATATTATGACGAAGGCCTTCGAATCATAGAAGTATATAAGCATCAGTTTGTAGATCTGAACCAGGTCATTGCACAGATCAAAGACAGAAATTATAAATTTATCATCTACATGGATGATCTTTCTTTTGAAGAATTTGAAATTGAATATAAGTATCTGAAAGCAGTTATTGAGGGCGGTCTGGAACGCAAACCGGAAAACATCCTGATCTATGCGACAAGTAACCGCCGTCATCTGGTAAGAGAAAGAGCAGGAGATAAACTGGAAGTCGGAGCAGATGATGACATTCATTCCTCCGATACTGTACAGGAGAAGCTTTCTCTGGTATATCGTTTTGGTGTGCGTATTTATTTCGGTGCACCGGACAGAAAAGAATTCCATACGATCGTTAAAACACTTGCAAAGCGTAATGGAATTACAATGCCGGAGGATGAACTGCTTCTGGAAGCAGGTAAATGGGAAATTTCTCATGGTGGTCTGACCGGACGTACGGCACAGCAGTTTATTGATCATCTTCTTGGAAAAGAAGAAACACAGGAGGCGTAACGGCGATAACGTTATAATACAAATGGGAAGGAGCTGGGGGTATGGCAGCAACAACTTTTGCAGCGATCGATATTGGATCATATGAAATCAGTATGAAGATTTTTGAGTTTTCCAAAAAGATCGGATTCCGGGAGCTGAATGATGTCAGATACCGTGTGGAAATCGGTAAAGGCGCTTATTCAAATGGACGTCTGGAACCGGAAATGGTGGATGAGATCTGTGTCATTCTGGGTGATTTCAGCAATATGATGAAAGAGTTTGGAGTGACGGACTATCGTGCATGTGCAACAAGTGCGTTTCGTGAGATCGTAAATCCGGTGATCGTGCAGGAACAGATTTATCAGAGAACCGGAATCCGTATTGAGGTCCTGAGCAATGCAGAACAGCATTTCCTGGGATACAAATCCATTGCAGCAATTGAGTCCGGTTTTAAGAAAATTATTCAGAAGGGTACGGCAATCCTGGATGTCGGAGGCGGAAATCTGCAGGTGTCTCTGTTTGACAAGGATGCACTTGTGACAACACAGAGCTTCAAGATGGGAAGCATGCGTATCCGTGAAAGACTGAAAGAACTGGAAAAAACAACCACGCATTATGACCAGCTTATTAAAGAATTTATACGAAACGATCTGACGGCATTTCAGAGACTGTATCTGAAGGACAGAGATATTAAAAATGTGATCCTGATGGGGGATTTCCTGACAGATACGATTTTCCGGGAGGAACTGGAAGACCATATCATAACAAGTGATGAATTTACAAAACGATATGAAAAGATCATTTACAAAACAGAACAGGCACTTGCAGAGGAGATGGATGTCGATCAGGAATATGCATCCCTGGTAATTCCGACCATGGTTATCTGCAAGAGCTTCCTTGAAATTTTTCAGGCAGAATCTGTCTGGGCACCGGGAGTCTCGCTGCTGGACGGAATTGCTTATGATTATGGTGAAAAGAAGAAATTTATCAAGAGTGTTCATAATTTTGAAAACGACATTCTTGTTGCTTCCAGAAATATTGCAAAAAGATATTCTACAGGAAAAGACCACATCAAGGGAACTACAGATATTGCACTGACAATTTTTGACAGTATGAAAAAGATCCATGGTATGGGAGCAAGAGAACGTCTGCTTCTGCAGATTGCAGTGCAGCTTCATGACTGCGGAAAGTATATCAGCATGGCAGATGTGGCAGAATGCTCCTACAGAATTATCATGGCAACTGAAATCATCGGTCTTTCCACAGAGGAACGAAAGATCATTGCAAATGCGGTGAGATACAACACGACAGAATTTGTATATTACGGAAATTATAATGACGGTCCGGAGATCGACCGTGCGAGATACCTGCTGGTAGCAAAACTGACGGCGATTCTCCGACTGGCCAATGCCATGGACCGCAGTCACTATCAGAAAGTAGAATCCTTAAGAGTCGTACTGAAAGACAGAGAACTGCAGATGATCATTGATTCCAGCAGAGATATTTCACTGGAACTGGGATTGCTTCTGGATAAAGTGAAATTCTTTGAAGAAGTTTTTGGAATTCGACTCGTATTGAAACGAAAACGCAGAGCATAAGCGGAAGGAGAAAAATATGGATCTTAGTAAATTCGAAAAACCGGAATATTATGTGAATCGTGAATTAAGCTGGCTGAAATTTGATGAACGTGTTTTAAGTGAAGCACGTGACAAAAGTCTGCCGCTGTTTGAGCGCCTAAAGTTTCTGAGTATCACCTCATCAAATCTGGATGAGTTTTTTATGGTGCGCGTGGCATCTCTGAAAGATCAGGTACATGCAGGCTATAAGAAAAAAGATATTGCCGGTATGTCATCAGAAGAACAGCTGAAGGAAATCAGTGCACAGACCCATGAACTGGTTCGTGTGCAATACAGCACATTTAACCGTTCCGTACTTCCGGCACTGGAAAAAACAGGTCTTCATCTGATTGCAGAACATGAAAATCTGAATACAAAGCAGGCAGAATTTGTGGATCGTTATTTTGAGGACAATGTTTACCCGGTACTTACACCGATGGCAATGGACTCTTCCAGACCGTTTCCGCTGATTCGAAATAAAACACTGAATATCGGTGCGCTGATCGCAAAGAAAAACAACAAAAAACATACGAAGGAGCTGGAATTTGCAACCGTTCAGGTGCCATCAGTCCTTCCGAGGATCATTGAAATCCCTTCTGAGAAAAAAGGAGACAGAACGGTTATTCTGCTGGAAGAGATCATTGAGCGTAATATCGGCAAGCTTTTCCTGAGCAACGATGTAGTCTGTGCGCATCCATACAGAATCATGAGAAATGCCGATCTGACAATTGATGAAGATGAGGCAGAGGACCTTCTTGTTGAGATACAGAAACAGCTGAAGAAACGTCAGTGGGGAGAAGTGATCCGTCTGGAAGCAGAAGAAAAAATGGATAAACGTCTTCTGGATATTCTCAAGGAAGAATTTGAGATCAAAGACGCGGATATCTACAGTATTCCGGGACCACTGGATCTGACGATGCTGATGAAGGTCTATGGGCTGGAAGGCTTTGAAGAATATAAAAGCCCGAAATACACACCTGCACCGGTGCCGGAATTCCAGAATGATAAAGACATCTTCCAGGTGATCCGCGAAGGTGATGTGTTCCTGCATCACCCATATATGAGCTTTGATCCGGTTGTAGATTTTGTGCGTCAGGCGGCAAAAGATCCCGGAGTACTTGCAATCAAACAGACACTGTATCGTGTCAGCGGACATTCACCGATCATAGCAGCACTGGCACAGGCAGCTGAAAACGGCAAACAGGTTTCCGTTCTGGTAGAGCTGAAGGCCAGATTTGATGAAGAGAACAATATCGTATGGGCAAAAATGCTTGAAAAAGCAGGCTGCCACGTTATTTATGGCCTTGTCGGACTGAAAACACACAGTAAGATCACACTGGTTGTACGCAGGGAAGATACCGGTATTCGTCGTTATGTCCATCTGGCAACCGGTAACTACAATGACTCTACAGCCAAGCTGTATACAGACTGCGGTATTTTTACCTGTGATGAACGTTTTGGTGAGGATGCGACAGCTGTATTCAATATGCTGTCCGGATATTCAGAACCGAAAAAATGGAACCGTCTGATCGTGGCACCGATCTGGATGAAGAACCGATTCCTTAAACTGATCGAACGTGAGGCAGAGCATGCAAAACAGGGAAAACCGGCAGAGATTACAGCAAAAATGAATTCACTCTGCGATCCGGCGATTATTGCAGCACTTTATTATGCATCCTCCTGTGGTGTACAGATCAATCTGCTTGTCCGTGGAATCTGCTGTCTGAAGACCGGAATTCCGGGAATCAGTGAGAATATCCATGTTCGCTCTATCGTAGGAGAATTCCTGGAGCACAGCCGTATTTTCTATTTCAAAAATGAAGGAATCGATGAAATCTATATGGGAAGTGCAGACTGGATGCCGCGAAATCTTGACCGTCGTGTGGAAATCGTATTTCCGGTGGAAGATGAACAGATCAAGAAAGAAATCCTGCATGTACTGGATCTTGAATTCCGCGATAATGTAAAAGCGCATATCCTGCAGCCTGACGGAACTTATGAGAAGCAGGACAAGAGAGGAAAAACTCTGGTGAATTCTCAGATGGAATTCTGCAGGGAGGCACAGGAAAGAGCCAAAAAGCACAAGCATGAGGAGAAAAAGAATTCCCGCGTATTTATACCGGCTGAACCGGTGGCTGATCCGGAGGAATGATATATTAAGATAAAATAAAATCAGAAATGAGATGAGGGGAAAGAAAAACAATGAGTAACAAAAAAGAAAGCTTTCTGCAAAGAAAGAATGTGATCATATCCTTCAAAAGATATGGCATTGACGCGATGGGGTCTATGGCATTGGGACTCTTTGCGTCACTTTTGATCGGTACGATCATAAATACTATCGGACAGAATGTCTTCCCGGGCAGCTTTGTATCAGAAAAGCTGCTTGAGATTGGCGGATATGCGACGAGTGTGACCGGAGCTGCAATGGCGCTGGCAATAGGACACGCCCTTCAGGCGCCGCCGTTGGTTATGTATTCACTATGTGCTGTTGGGGCTGCCTGCAATGCAATCGGCGGATCTGGCGGACCATTAGCTGTATTTTTTGTGGCGGTCGTTACCTGTGAGATTGGTAAACTTGTTTCGAAAGAAACGAAGATAGATATCATTGTGACACCTGCTGTGACGGTGATTGTTGGTGTTGTTCTTGCAATGCTGCTTGCGCCGCTCTGCAAAAATATCTGTGATGCACTTGGTTCGTTTATCGGTTGGGCGACAGATCTTCGTCCCTTCTGGATGGGGATGATCATTTCAGTGGTGGTTGGAATTGTGCTGACGCTTCCAATCAGCTCTGCGGCAATCTGTGCGGCAGTAGGAATCAGCGGAGGTGCTGTGCTGGCGGGTATCGCAGATGGCAGTGTGACTATGGAAATCTGGAATGGTCTTGCACTTGCAGGAGGGGCTGCTACAGCCGGCTGCTGTGCACATATGCTTGGATTTGCAATTTTAAGCTTCCCGGATAATGGTATTGGGGGATTTGTTGCACAGGGACTTGGTACATCGATGCTCCAGGTGCCTAATCTTATGAAAAAACCAGTCCTTTGGCTTCCGCCGGTGATCGCATCAGCAATTACCGGTCCAATTGCAACCTGTGTTTTTCAGATGAGAAATAATGGTCCGGCGATTTCTTCAGGAATGGGAACCTCCGGGCTGGTTGGTCCGATAGGTGTGATCACTGGCTGGGCCCAGATGCCGGAAGGATATCAGGCGGGTGCTTTTGAATGGATTGGAATGATAATGGTCTGCTTTGTTCTGCCGCTTTTGATCACATGGGTGATCGGGAAGATTTTCCGTGCGAAAGGTCTTATCAAACCAGGAGATCTGAAAATTGATCTTGGCTGAAAAACAGCGTAAAAACTGCCTTAAAAAATTTTTTTAAAAAAATTTAAAAAAAGGCTTGCATTTTCCGACAAGCTGATATATACTAAGCAAGTCGGTTGACGCAAGGCCAGTTGGTCAAGGGGTTAAGACGTCGCCCTCTCACGGCGAAAACACGGGTTCGATTCCCGTACTGGCTGCTACAAATATTGATAAAAATAACCGGAACTTAGGTTCTGGTTATTTTTTTGCCCTGAAAAAGTTTTTTTGAATAAAATTTGACTTTTTTGAAGAAAATCGTGTATGATATAGAACAAATGTTTGAAAATGAGATATGACTGTGAAACTAACTGAACAGTTGTGAAATATGTGAGAAAGGGTAATAGAACCATGGCAAAAAAGGAAACTTACGATGCAGGGAGTATATCTGTCCTGGAAGGACTTGAAGCAGTCCGGAAACGACCGGGTATGTATATCGGAAGTGTGTCCAGAAAAGGACTGAATCATCTGATTTATGAGATTGTAGATAATGCAGTTGATGAACATCTGGCGGGATACTGCAGCAGAATCTGTGTGGTACTCGAAAAAGACGGTTCCTGTACGGTAACAGATAATGGACGTGGAATTCCGGTGGATATGCATGAAAAAGGAATGTCAGCAGAACGTCTGGTGTTCACGACACTTCATGCAGGCGGTAAATTTGATAATTCTGCATATAAGACAAGCGGTGGCCTTCACGGAGTCGGTTCTTCAGTTGTCAATGCACTTTCTACTTATCTGGATATCAAAGTAAGCCGTGACGGTTATGTGCATCACGATCATTATGAAAGAGGAATTCCGACACTGGAACTGGAAGACGGACTTCTTCCGAAGCTGGGAAGAACGAAAGAGACCGGAACCTGTATTAATTTCCTGCCGGATCCGGAAATTTTTGAAAAGACACGTTTTTCTGCAACAGATGTAAAAAGCCGTCTTCATGAAACAGCGTATCTGAATCCGGAACTGACGATCGTTTTTGAAGATCTGAGAGGAGCAGAACCGGTGAAAGAGGAGTTCCATGAGCCGGAAGGGATCGTGGGCTATATCCGTGACATGAATCACAATACAGAAGCACTTCATGAGCCGGTTTATCTCAAAGGCGAGGCAGACGGTATCCAGGTGGAGGTGGCTTTTCAGTATACGAATGAATTCCGTGAAAATGTACTTGGCTTCTGCAACAATATTTACAATGCAGAAGGCGGTACACATCTGACAGGATTCAAAACTACATTTACAACAGTAATGAATACCTATGCAAGAGAAATCGGAGTTCTGAAAGATAAGGATCCGAACTTTACCGGAGCAGATATACGTAATGGAATGACTGCAGTTGTTTCCATCAAACATCCAGCACCGCGTTTTGAAGGACAGACCAAGACGAAGCTGGACAATCAGGATGCAGCCAAGGCAACCGGCAAGGTTCTCGGAGAACAGCTGGTACTTTATTTTGACCGTAACCTGGAAACACTGAAAACAATTCTTTCCTGTGCAGAAAAAGCAGCAAAGATCCGTAAGACAGAGGAGAGAGCCAAAACAAATCTCCTGACAAAGCAGAAATATTCTTTTGATTCCAATGGCAAGCTGGCCAACTGTGAAAAAAAGGATCCTTCCCAGTGTGAAATATTTATCGTGGAGGGAGATTCTGCGGGTGGTTCAGCCAAAACCGCAAGAAACCGTAACTATCAGGCAATCCTTCCGATCCGTGGTAAGATCCTGAATGTGGAAAAAGCCACGATCGACAAGGTCCTTGCAAATGCCGAGATCAAAACGATGATCAATGCATTTGGCTGTGGATTTTCAGAAGGATATGGCAACGACTTTGATATCAGCAAGCTCCGTTATGACAAGATTGTGATCATGGCCGATGCCGACGTAGACGGTGCTCATATTTCAACACTTCTTCTGACACTGTTCTATCGCTTTATGCCGGAACTGATCTATGAAGGACATGTATATATCGCAATGCCTCCGCTTTACAAGGCAATGCCGAAAAAGGGCCCGGAAGAATATCTTTATGACGACAAGGCACTTGAAAAATACCGTAAGACACATAAGCCGGGAAGCTTCACACTTCAGAGATACAAAGGTCTTGGAGAAATGGATGCGGATCAGCTCTGGGAAACAACACTGAATCCGGAAACCCGAAGAATGAAGCGAGTAGAGATTGAAGATGCACGTCTTGCATCCAGCGTGACAGAAGTTCTGATGGGCAGTGAGGTACCTCCTCGTAAGGCATTTATCTACGAACATGCGGCTGATGCAGAACTTGATGTATAAGGTGGGATAAAATATGGAAACAAAACAGGAAAATGTGATTCGTACCGATTATTCAGAGATCATGCAGAAATCATATATTGACTATGCAATGAGTGTAATTATTTCCCGTGCACTTCCGGATGTACGTGACGGACTGAAACCAGTACAGAGAAGAACTCTGTATGATATGTATGAACTGGGCATCCGCTATGATCGTCCTTATCGTAAATGCGCGCGTATCGTTGGAGATACCATGGGTAAATACCATCCGCATGGTGACAGCTCTATTTATGATGCCCTTGTTGTAATGGCACAGGATTTCAAAAAGGGCAGAACGCTTGTGGACGGACATGGAAATTTTGGTTCGATCGAAGGGGACGGTGCGGCTGCCATGCGTTATACAGAAGCACGTCTGGAAAAACTGACACAGGAAGTGTTTCTGAGTGATCTCGACAAAAATGTGGTGGATTTTGTACCGAACTTTGATGAGACCGAAAAAGAACCTTCCGTACTCCCGGTACGTATCCCGAATATTCTGGTAAATGGAGCTGACGGTATCGCAGTCGGAATGGCAACCAGTATTCCGCCGCACAACCTTGGAGAAGTTATTGATGCAGTCAAAGCATACATGAAGGATAACACCATCAGTATCAAGGGGCTGATGCGTTACATCAAAGGACCGGATTTTCCGACCGGCGGCATAGTGGTCAACAAAGATGATCTTCACAAAATATATGAAACAGGAAGCGGTAAGATTCGTCTGAGAGGAAAGGTAGAGGTTGAAAAGCTCAAAGGCGGCAAAAAGCAGCTGGTCATTACAGAGATTCCATATACCATGCTGGGAGCCAATATCGGTAAGTTCCTCAACGATGTGGCATCTCTGGTGGAAACCAAAAAAACCACAGACATCGTGGATATTTCAAACCAGTCTTCCAAAGAGGGTATCCGCATTGTGCTGGAACTCAAAAAAGACACAGATGTGGAAAACCTTACCAATATGCTGTATAAGAAAACACGTCTGGAAGATACCTTTGGTGTGAATATGCTGGCCGTTGCAGACGGAAGACCGGAAACACTCAGCCTGAAACAGATCATTGAACATCACGTGGATTTTGTGTTTGAGATCACTACACGAAAATATCATACACTTCTGGATAAAGAACTGGAAAAACAGGAAGTGCAGGAAGGTCTGATCAAGGCCTGTGATGTGATCGACCTGATCATTGAAATCCTTCGCGGAAGCAAGAACAGAGAGCAGGTAAAGAAATGTCTGGTAGAGGGGATCACAGAAGGAATTCGCTTTAAAACAAAGACAAGTGAAAAAGCGGCTGCAAAGCTTCTTTTTACTGAAAAACAGGCGAATGCCATTCTGGATATGCGTCTTTACAAACTGATCGGTCTGGAGATCGAAGCACTCCAGGCAGAGCATGAAGAAACGATGAAAAACATCGCTCTTTACAGAGACATTCTGGAAAACTATGATTCTATGGCAGCTGTGATCATCAGAGATATGGATGCCATAAAAAAAGAATACGGAAGAAAGCGCCGTACAGCGATCGAAAATGCAGAAGAAGCAGTCTATGAAGAGAAGAAAATGGAAGAGATGGAAGTCTGCTTCCTGATGGACCGTTTTGGCTATATGAAGCTGATCGACAAAAATGCCTATGAGCGTAACAAAGAGGCAATCCATAATGAGAGCAGATATGTGTTCAACTGTATGAACACGGACAAAATCTGTATCTTTACAGACAATGGCAAGATGCATACGATCAAGGCAGCAGATATACCGCTGGTGAGATTCCGTGATAAGGGAGTACCGGCAGACAATCTCAGTAACTATGACAGCGCACAGGAGCGTATGCTTTATGTGGCTCCGATCGGACAGATCCGGTCAGACAGACTTCTGTTTGTAACAAAGACTTCCATGTGCAAGCTTGTGGAAGGCGCAGAGTTTGATGTGTCAAAACGTACGATCGCATCCACAAAGCTGGCAGAAGAGGATGAGCTGATCTTTATTGGAAGTACGCTGGAAATGGAACAGATCGTAATGCAGAGCCATGGCGGATGTTTCCTGCGCTTCCTGACACAGGAAATTTCAACCATGAAGAAGACGGCACTTGGTGTCCGCGGTATGAAACTGGCAGAGGGAGACTACGTGGAACATGCCTATCTGCTTGCGGCACATCAGGAGTATGCGATTTCTTATCATGATAAGGAATATGCACTGAATAAGGTACGTCTTGCAAAACGTGATACGAAGGGCGTGAAGCCAAGAATATAAACCACAGTGTTTTTTGCTTTCCTGTTATGAGTGCGCCTGCTTTTATAAACGTAGCTTATAGCCTTATAGTTTATTCTGAAATATCCGTTGAATGGATTGATATTCCTGAAATTCGTATGCTATACTGGTAAGGATTATGGATGTATGAATGTAAATCTGAAGAAGCAGAGAGGAGTATATTATGAGCGGATTTTTTGGAGTAGCATCAAAAGAAGACTGCGTACTGGAGCTTTTTTACGGAGTGGATTATCATTCCCATCTGGGTACACGTCGCGGCGGTATGGCTGTATATGGAGAAAACGGATTTGACCGTGCCATCCACAACATTGAGAACACACCATTCCGTACAAAATTTGACGGAGATGTAGGTTCCATGAAAGGAAACATGGGAATCGGATGTATTTCTGATTATGAGCCGCAGCCACTTCTGTTCAGTTCAAGGATTGGAAGCTTTGCCCTTACTTTTGTAGGAAAGATCAACAACTATGATGAACTTCTGCAGAAGATGTATGATACCACAAAGGTACATTTCCAGGAAATGACCAACGGAACAGTCAACGTAACAGAGTTGATTGCAGCGCTGATCTGTGAAAAAGACAATTTCGTGGAAGGTATCCAGTACGTACAGGGACTGATCGAAGGTTCTATGACACTGGTGCTTCTGACAAAAGACGGAATTTATGCTGCCCGTGACAAGATGGGCAGAACTCCTGTTGAGATCGGACATAAAGAAGGTTCCTATTGCGTGTCCTTTGAGAGCCATGCCTATATCAATCTGGGATATGAAGATTATAAAGAACTGGGACCTGGCGAGATTGTCTTTGTTACAGCAGATGGTGTCAAAACACTGGTAGAACCTGGAAAGAAGATGAAAATCTGTTCCTTCCTCTGGGTTTACTACGGATATCCGACAGCATCTTATGAAGGTGTGAATGTAGAAGAAATGCGTTACCGCTGTGGAAGCATGCTTGCAAAAAGAGACGGCGATTCTGTTCATCCGGATATTGTAGCCGGTGTTCCGGATTCCGGTATTGCGCATGCTATCGGCTATGCAAACGAATCCGGTACTCCTTATGCAAGACCGTTTATTAAATATACACCTACCTGGCCGAGATCCTTTATGCCAACTAATCAGAAGCAGCGTAATCTGATCGCCAAAATGAAACTGATCCCGGTGCGTGCATTGATTAAGGACAAAAAACTTCTTCTCATCGATGATTCTATTGTACGTGGAACACAGCTCCGCGAGACAACAGAGTTCCTTTACAGCAGCGGTGCGAAAGAAGTGCATGTACGTCCTGCCTGCCCTCCGATCATGTATGGATGCAAATACCTGAATTTCTCCCGTTCCAAATCAGAAATGGAACTGATCGCCCGTCAGGTGATCGAGAAAAGAGAAGGACCGAACTGTCCGCAGGAAATCCTGGATGAGTATGCAGATCCACGTACAGAAAAATACGAGCAGATGGTGCAGGATATCTGCAAAATGCAGAACTTTACAACCCTTCGTTATCACAGACTGGATGACCTTCTGGAGTCTATCGGAATTGAGCCATGCAAGGTATGTACATACTGCTTTAACGGTAAGGAATAATTCATTTTGGCAAAAAAGCCTTGCTTTTCCTATTATATGGTGCTAGAATGAGAATAACATGATAACGGACAACAAGAGAGTGGACTTCGGTCCACTCTTTTTGCGAGATGGTCCGGATGTGCGAAAGGCAGGTGGAAATATGAGCAGACGAGATGAATATGAACAGAAAGCAGAAGCAATGCTGGCACCGATCGTGGAAAGCCAGGGATTTGAACTGGTAGATGTAGAATACGTAAAGGAAGCAGGCAACTGGTACCTGAGAGGATACATTGACAAACCGGGCGGAATCACAGTTAATGACTGTGAAGCGGTCAGCAGAGCGTTCAGTGATAAACTGGATGAGAATGATTTTATTGAAGACAGCTATATCATGGAAATCAGTTCACCGGGTCTTGACAGACCTCTGAAAAAGGAAAAAGATTTTGTCAGAAGCATGGGCAAACTGGTAGAGATCCGCACCTATCGTCCAATTGAAAAGCAGAAAGAATTCTGTGGAGTTTTAAATGCGTATGATGAAAGCAGTGTAACGATCGATGAGGACGGACACTTACGCACATTTGACAGGAAGGATATTGCCCTGATTCGACTGGCAATTGAATTTTAGATACGATTCAGATATGCTTTGATAAAATGAGGAGGAAATAACAAAAATGAACAAAGAGTTAATGGAAGCCCTGGATATCCTGGAAAAAGAAAAAAATATCAGCAAGGATACATTACTGGGTGCTATTGAGCAGTCCCTGATCCAGGCTTGCAAGAACCATTTCGGTAAAGCGGATAACGTGCATGTGACGATCAACCCGGAAACATGTGATTTCAGTGTTTATGCAGAACGCGAAGTTAAAGAATTTGTAGAGGATCCGGCACTGGAGATCTCACTGACAGAGGCACAGAAGATCAATACAAATGCTGAACTCGGTGATATGATCAGAGTTGAGATCCATTCCAAAGAGTTTGGACGTATTGCAACACAGAATGCCAAAAACGTAATCCTTCAGAAAATCCGTGAAGAAGAACGTAAGGTTCTTTACGATCAGTATTACGGAATGGAGAAAGAAGTTGTTACAGGTATCGTTCAGCGTGTAATGGGCAAAAATGTCAGTGTAAACCTTGGCAAGGCAGACGGTATTCTTGGCGAAAATGAACAGGTGAAGGGCGAAGAGTTCGAACCTACACAGAGAATCAAGGTTTATATCCTTGAAGTAAAAGACACTCCGAAGGGACCACGTATCCTTCTTTCCAGAACACATCCGGGACTTGTAAAACGCCTCTTCGAATCAGAAGTTGCAGAAGTCAAGGACGGAACTGTTGAGATCAAGAGCATTGCCCGTGAAGCAGGTTCCCGTACAAAAATCGCTGTATGGAGCAATGATCCGGATGTTGATCCGGTCGGTGCATGCGTTGGTATGAACGGTGCAAGAGTTAATTCTATCGTAGAAGAACTCCGCGGCGAAAAGATCGACATCATCAACTGGGATGAAAACCCGGCGATCCTGATCGAGAATGCCCTGAGCCCGGCAAAAGTAATTGCTGTTATGGCAGATCCGGATGAAAAGACAGCACTTGTTGTTGTTCCGGATTATCAGCTGTCTCTTGCAATTGGTAAGGAAGGACAGAATGCACGTCTGGCAGCCCGTCTGACAGGATTCAAGATCGACATCAAGAGTGAGACACAGGCAAAAGAGTCCGGTGATCTGTACGATTATGATGAAGAAGAGTACTACGATGAGGACGCAGACAGAGAAGAGGATGCTGTAGAAAAAGAAACGGAAGAGACAGAAACTGAAGAAGCAGAAGAAGTTTCCGAAGAAGAAGCTACAGAAGAATAATTTATGAAGACAAAGAGCAAAACACCTCTGCGCCAGTGTACCGGATGCAGAGAAATGAAAAGTAAGAAAGAAATGATCCGAGTAGTAAAGACTCCGGAGAATGAGATCGTGCTTGATGCAACAGGCAGAAAAAACGGAAGAGGCGCATATGTCTGTCTTTCCGAAGAATGTCTGGAGAAAGCCGTAAAGAGCCGGGGACTGGAGCGGTCACTCAAGACCGCAATACCGGATGAGGTCTATGAAGGCCTGAAAAAGGAGTTAAATCATATTGAAAAACAACAATAAAGTGTTATCACTGCTGGGGCTTGCCACAAAAGCAGGCAAAGTTGCCAGCGGAGAATTCTCAACAGAGAAATCTGTGAAGAGTGGAAAAGGTTTTCTGGTACTGGTTGCGGCAGACGCATCCGAGAATACCAGAAAAAAATTCCGCAACATGTGTGAATTTTACGAAGTACCGGTATATTTCCTCGCTGATAAAGAGGAACTGGGAAAATTCTGCGGCAAGGAATTTCGTGCCAGTCTGGCGGTACAGGATGAGAACTTTGCGAAAGCAATGATAAAGGAACTGGAGAAACAGCAGTAACTGAAACAAGATCCGGAATCATTGGCGTGAAGGAGGAATCAATGTGCCGAAGAGCAGAGAGCATGAACCTGCCAGAATAAAAGAACATTTATCACAAAGGGGAAAGGAGCAGATTACCAAGGTGGATAATTCCAGAACAGATGAAAAGATGGTAACAACCAAACCGGAAGCAGAAAAGACAGAGGCTCCCAAAAAGAAAAAAAATATTATTCGTGTATATCACGCACAGAATGCAAGCGACGGAGGCAAAAACAGACCGAAACGTCCGACTGCAGATAAAAAACCGGCTGCAAAACCGCAGCAGAAAGAGCAGGCTGTAAAACCGGCAGAACAGAAACCGGCAGCAGAAGCAGCACCGAAGAAACCAGCTGCAGCAGCACAGTCTGAAACACAGGAAACAAAGAAACCGGCAGAGCAGAAGCCGGCAGCACCTGCACAGAACCAGGCAAGACCGCAGAGAACAGAGCAGGGAAGCTACAACAATAACAACAGAAACCAGAACCGTCAGGGAAGAGACAATCGTGACGGACGCAGTGAGAATCGTGGTGACAACAGAGGAAACCGTGATTTCCGCGGAGGTGAGAGAAGATTTTCTGACCGTAACGGAAACGGCGGACAGAATCAGAACCGTGGTGGAAACCGTCCGGCGAGACCGCAGGGCGAAGGTCGTCCGGCACGCCAGGGTGAAGGCGGAGGCCGTCCGATGAGAGGCCAGGGCCGTCCGCAGCAGGGTGGTCAGGGAAGACCACAGCAGGGCGGAAACGGAAGACCGGATAACAGAGGCGAAGGACGCTTTGGTGGAAACAACGGAAACAACCGTGGCGGACAGAGATCCGGCGGCGGAAGAAGAGACAACGACGCTGTATTCACACCAGAACTGACCAAGACCTCCAAGGACAGCAAGAGAGAGCGCGACAGAGAGAACAAGAACAAGAAAAAAGATTTCGAAAAATCCGGTGCCGGTCATAACAGACCAAATCAGGGCGGCAAAAGAAATCTTTCCAGAATTCCGAAGGCTCTTCAGAAACCGACTCCTCAGCCAAAACAGGAAGAGAAGAAACCAGAAGTAAAAGAAATCACACTTCCGGAGAAAATGACGATCCGTGAGCTCGCAGAAGCTATGAAGATGCAGCCGTCTGTGATCGTAAAGAAACTTTTCCTCGAAGGTGTCATGGTAACTGTAAACCATGAGATCGATTTTGAAAAAGCGCAGGAAATCGCACTTGATTATGACATTATCGCAGAACCGGAAGAAAAAGTAGACGTCATTGAAGAACTTCTCAAAGAAGAAGATGAAGACGAAGCAACAATGGTTTCCAGACCTCCGGTAGTCTGTGTTATGGGTCACGTTGACCATGGTAAAACATCCCTTCTGGATGCAATCCGTAATACACATGTAACCAGAGGAGAAGCTGGTGGAATCACACAGCACATCGGTGCATCCGTAGTTGAGATCAATAACCAGAAGATCACATTCCTGGATACACCGGGACATGAAGCATTTACAGCAATGCGTATGCGTGGTGCAAACTCCACAGATATCGCAGTACTCGTTGTTGCAGCAGACGATGGTGTTATGCCGCAGACCGTTGAGGCGATCAGCCATGCAAAAGCCGCAGGCGTAGAGATCATCGTTGCGATCAACAAGATCGACAAACCGAGTGCAAACGTAGAACGAGTAAAACAGGAACTTTCCGAGTACGAACTGATTCCGGAAGACTGGGGCGGAAGCACCATTTTTGTACCGGTATCTGCTCATACAGGAGAAGGAATCGATACACTTCTTGAAATGATCCTTCTTTCAGCAGAAGTACTTGAACTTAAGGCAAATCCGAACCGTGCGGCAAGAGGTCTTGTTATCGAGGCACAGCTTGACAAAGGTAAGGGACCGGTTGCTACAATCCTTGTTCAGAAGGGTACACTCCATGTAGGAGATTTCATTGCAGCAGGAGCATGCAGCGGTAAAGTACGTGCAATGATGGATGACAGAGGAAGAAGAGTGAAAGAGGCTGGACCGTCAACACCGGTTGAGATCCTCGGACTCAATGATGTGCCGAATGCAGGTGAGATCCTGATGGCATTCCCGAGTGATAAAGAAGCCAAGAACTTTGCAGCAACATTCGTAACAGAAAACAAAAAGCATTTGCTTGAAGAAACAAAAGGCAAGCTTTCACTGGATAATCTGTTTGATCAGATCCAGGCAAGTGATCTTAAGGAACTGCCGATTATTGTCAAAGCAGACGTACAGGGATCTGTAGAAGCCGTAAAACAGAGTCTTACCAAACTGTCCAACGAAGAAGTTGTTGTACGTGTGATCCACGGTGGTGTTGGTGCAGTCAATGAGTCTGACGTTTCTCTGGCCGCAACTTCCAATGCGATCATCATCGGCTTCAATGTACGTCCGGATGTGATGGCAAAACAGCTGGCTGATCAGGAAGGCGTAGATCTTCGTCTGTACAAAGTCATTTACCAGGCAATCGAAGACGTAGAAGCTGCCATGAAGGGTATGCTTGATCCGGTTTACGAAGAAAAAGTAATCGGTCATGCAGAAGTTCGTCAGCTCTTCAAAGCTTCCGGCGTAGGAACAATTGCAGGAAGTTATGTCCTGGATGGTATCTTCCAGAGAAACTGCAAGGTACGTATCACAAGAGAAGGCGAGCAGATTTTCGAAGGCGAGCTTGCTTCTCTGAAGCGTTTCAAAGATGATGTCAAAGAAGTAAAAGCAGGATATGAATGCGGACTTGTATTTGACGGATTTAATGATCTCAAAGAAGAAGACAAAGTAGAAGCGTATATCATGGTAGAAGTACCAAGATAGGAGTGGATCATAAATGAGAAAAAACAGCATTAAGAATACAAGGATCAACGGTGAGGTTCAGAAAGAACTCAGTACGATCATCAGAAATGAAGTCAAAGATCCGCGTATTCACCCGATGACCTCTGTCATGGCTGTGGAAGTTGCTCCGGACCTCAAAACATGCAAGGCATTTATCAGTGTTCTTGGAAACAAAGAGGCTAAGGATGCAACGATCCAGGGTCTTAAGACAGCAGAAGGATATATCAGACGACAGCTGGCAAAGAATCTTAATCTCAGAAACACACCGGAGATCAGATTCATTCTGGATGAGTCGATCGAGTATGGTGTGAATATGTCAAAACTGATTGATGATGTTGCCAGAAGAGATGCTTCGTTAGGAAAGTCTGAGGAAGAATAAAAGGAGTGGCCATGAAAAATATAGCGGAAGTATTGGAAGGTGTAAAAACTGTTGGAATCGGCGGGCATATCCGTCCGGATGGTGACTGTGTCGGTTCCTGTATGGCGTTGTATCTATATATCAGAAAATATTTTCCGGATATTGATGTGAATGTTTATCTGGACCATCCAAAACCGATTTTCGGACATATTGAATGTATTGATGAAATGAAAACAGAAGCAGAAGAAGACAGAGTGTTTGATCTTTTTATCACCTGTGATGTAAGTGCCAGAGATCGTCTGGCGCTTGCAGGTGAGCTGTTTGAAAAAGCGAACAGAACGGTATGCATCGATCATCATGTGAGCAATCCGGGATTTGCAGATGTAAATTATATCCATGGAGAAGTCAGCTCCTGCTGTGAAGTGCTGTATGGCCTTCTTGATCCGGAAAAAGTGATTCTTCCGATCGCGACAGCAATCTATACCGGAATGATCCATGATACAGGTGTGTTTCAGTATTCTTCTACGTCACCGGAGACTATGCGGATTGCCGGTGAACTGATGAAAACAGGAATTCCGTTCAGCAGGATCATCGATGAGTCTTTCTATCAGAAAACATATATTCAGAACCAGGTTATGGGAAGAGTTCTTGCAGAAAGTATTCTTCTGCAGAACGGTACATGTATTATCGGATATCTCAGAAAAAGAGATATGGATTTCTATGGAGTGACAGGAAGTGATCTGGACGGGATCGTCAGCCAGCTTCGTCTCACAAGAGGCGTAGAGGTTGCAATCTTTATCTACGAAACAGAAACACAGAGCTTTAAAGTATCACTTCGTTCCAATGGAAGAGTTGATGTGAGTAAAGTAGCAGTTTACTTTGGTGGCGGCGGACATACAAGGGCAGCAGGCTGTGATCTGCAGGGATCTATGTATGACGTGATCAATAACTTAACTGCTCAGATAGAAAGACAGCTTGCAGAAGAGGAGAACGCATAATGGATGGCGTACTGAATATCCGCAAGGAAAAAGGGTATACTTCTTTTGATGTGGTTGCAAAGCTTCGTGGAATTCTTCGTATGAAGAAGATCGGACATACCGGGACGCTGGATCCGGAAGCAGAAGGTGTGCTTCCGGTAGTCCTTGGTAAAGCAACAAAACTGGTTGATCTTCTGACAGAAAAACAGAAGACGTATGAAGCACTTCTTCACCTTGGCCTGGAAACAGATACCCAGGACATGACAGGAAAAGTTCTCAGAGAAGAGCCGGTCAATGTGACAGAGGAAGAAGCAATTGCCGTGATCAGAAGCTTTCTGGGTGAACAGCAGCAGATACCGCCAATGTATTCTGCGCTGAAAGTAGATGGCAAAAAGCTTTATGAACTTGCCAGAGAAGGCAAAACCGTAGAGCGAAAACCACGAACAGTTCATTTTTATGAAATAGAGATCAAAAAGATCGAACTTCCGTATATTCGTTTTTCCATTACCTGCAGCAAGGGAACCTATATCCGTACATTATGTCACGATATTGGCCAGAAGCTTGGGTGCGGGGGCTGTATGGAAGAACTGATCCGTACCAGATCCGGAAATTTTGACCTGGAGGACAGTATGACACTGGCACAGGTCGAAGAAGCGGTAAAGAATGGTACAATAGAAAACCGGGTGATCCGTATCGGGCAGGTCCTGAAAGATTATCCGGAAATTTTTTGCACCAGAGAAGGTGACCGGCTCCTCGAAAACGGAAACGCTCTTTCGGAGAAAATGGTCAGAAATAATCATAAAGAAGGCTGGGTTCGTATGTGCGACAGCCAGGGTGAATTCAGGGGGATTTATCAGTGGGATAACGGTAAGAAACGTTATCAGCCACAGAAAATGTTCTTGTAGTCAGGAGTAACAGCATAATATGGAATACGTAAAGATTGAGGGACAGTTTCCGAAATTTTCCCGATGTGCGGTGACACTTGGGAAGTTTGACGGGATTCACCGTGGACACAGGAAACTGATCCAGACGATCCTGGACAGAAAAAGCGAATACGGAGAACTGGCAGTGGTCATGGCATTTGTTTCTGACAGACAGACGATCCTCACATCAGAGGAACGTCGGATACTTCTGGAAAAGATGGGAGTAGATGTACTGTTGGAATGTCCGCTGAATGATCAGATGAAACATATGAAGGCAGACGTGTTTATCCGTCAGATCCTGAAAGGTGATCTGCAGGCATCCTGCGTGGTGGTCGGCGAAGATTTCCGTTTCGGCTATGAACGGAAGGGAACACCGCAGCTTCTCGAAAAAGCCGGTGAAAAGTACGAGTATGATACGATCGTGGTCCCGAAGGAAATGGAAGGCAGCCGCAAGATCAGCAGTACTTATATCAGGGAAGAACTGAAAAAAGGAAATATGGAAAAAGTGAGAGAGCTTCTTGGAAATCCATTCTTTGCCGTTGGAACAGTTACGCATGGAAGAGGAATGGGACACAGGGATTTCTTTCCGACAGCGAATATTATTCCGCCAAAGCAGAAGCTGCTGCCACCGAACGGTGTGTATGTAACGCTGTCTCATTTTGATGGAACAGATTATCCGGGCATTACCAATATAGGATATAAACCTACTGTTGGCGAAGCATTTCTGGGTATCGAGACCAATCTGTTTGACTGTGATCTGGATCTCTATGGGCAGAACTGTACCGTTGATTTTTATAAATATATCCGTCCGGAACAGAAATTTGCATCATTTGAAGCTCTGAAGGCACAGATCCGAAAAGACATCGAGGCCGGAAAAGCATATTTTCAGGAAGAAAAAACAGGGGTAGTGTAAACTTTATAATATAAAAAATAGTTATTTACAATGCCATCTGTTTTATGCTATACTATTCGAGGTGTAATTCAGCCCATATTCAGAGATTGGAATCTCCAACCGTTTCTTAATATGTGGCGGTTCATTAATTATTATATTTTAAGGAGGAAATCACAATGATTTCAAAAGAAAAAAAACAGGCAATCATGAAAGAATATGCAAGATGCGAAGGTGACACAGGATCACCGGAAGTACAGGTTGCAGTTCTCACAGCAAGAATTCAGGAACTGACAGAGCATTTACAGTCACATCACAAAGATCATCATTCCAGACGTGGTCTGCTGAAAATGGTTGGACAGAGACGTGGACTTCTGGCATACCTGAAGAAAACAGACATCGAAAGATACCGTGCACTGATTGAAAAATTAGGTTTAAGAAAATAATTAGTATGCGGACGGGGCGGATAACCATCCGCCCCATTTTTACATGTTGCTGTATGATTTATGCATAGCAGATGTTCTGGCAGAAGTTATTTCCGAGACTACTGAAAAGTCCATTGTACACAGTGGCTTTTTCAGTTGTTTCGGGCTTCTGAACGACAGGATTACTGCGAACGTGATGAAACAGTAATGATGAATACAGAATTTAAAGGAGAAAGAATATGTACAAAAGTTATTCTATGGAATTAGCCGGCAGAACACTGACTGTAGATATCGGACGTGTTGCTAAGCAGGCAAATGGTGCAGCTCTGATGCATTACGGTGATACAACTGTACTTTCCACAGCAACAGCATCCAAAGAGCCAAGAGAAGGAATCGATTTCTTCCCTCTGAGCGTTGAATATGAAGAAAAAATGTATGCAGTAGGCAAAATCCCGGGAGGATTTAACAAGAGAGAAGGAAAAGCAAGTGAACATGCAATTCTTACTTCCCGTGTTATCGACCGTCCGATGCGTCCGCTGTTCCCGAAGGATTACAGAAATGATGTAACACTGGTAAACATGGTTATGTCCGTAGATCCTGAGTGCAACCCGGAGATCCCGGCTATGCTTGGTTCTTCTATTGCAACCTGCATTTCCGATATTCCGTTTGACGGTCCGTGTGCAACCACACAGGTTGGTCTGATCAACGGAGAGTTTATCATCAACCCTTCCCTGGCTCAGAAAGAACTTTCTGACCTTCAGCTGACAGTAGCATCTACAAGAGAAAAAGTAATCATGATCGAAGCCGGTGCAAACGAAGTTCCGGAAGATGTTATGATCGATGCTATCTACAAAGCACATGATGTAAACCAGGAAATCATCCGTTTCATTGACAAAATTGTTGCAGAATGCGGTAAAGAAAAACATCTCTATGCTTCCTGTGCAGTTCCGGAAGAACTGTTTGAAGCAATTAAGAAGATCGTACCGTCTGAAGAGATGGAAGAAGCCGTATTCACAGATGACAAACAGACAAGAGAAGAAAATATCCGTGAGATCACAGCAAGACTTCAGGAAGCATTTGCAGATAATGAAGAATGGCTGGCAGTTCTTGGAGAAGCCGTATATCAGTATCAGAAGAAGACCGTAAGAAAGATGATCCTCAGAGATCACAAACGTCCGGATGGCCGTGAGATCACACAGATCCGTCCTCTTGCAGCAGAAGTTGATATCATCCCGAGAGTACACGGTTCCGCAATGTTCACCCGTGGACAGACACAGATCTGTACAATGACAACTCTGGCTCCGCTTTCCGAGGCTCAGAGAATTGACGGACTGGATGAGTTTGAAACATCAAAGAGATATATGCATCATTATAACTTCCCGTCCTATTCTGTAGGTGAAACAAAACCATCCAGAGGACCGGGACGTCGTGAGATCGGTCATGGTGCACTGGCAGAAAGAGCTCTTGTACCGGTACTTCCGTCAGCAGAAGAGTTCCCATATGCGATCCGTACAGTATCTGAGACATTTGAGTCCAACGGTTCTACTTCTCAGGCAAGTATCTGTGCATCCACAATGTCTCTGATGGCAGCAGGTGTACCGATCCGCAAACCGGTAGCCGGTATTTCCTGTGGTCTGGTTACAGGCGCAACAGATGATGATTACATCGTTCTGACTGATATCCAGGGACTGGAAGACTTCTTCGGAGATATGGACTTTAAGGTTGCAGGTACACATGACGGTATCACAGCAATCCAGATGGATATCAAGATCCATGGTCTGACAAGACAGATCGTAGAAGAAGCAATCCGCAGAACAAAAGAGGCAAGAGAATACATCCTTACAGATGTTATGGAAAAATGCATCGCTGTTCCGCGTGATCATGTAAATAAATATGCACCAAAGATCGTTCAGATCCAGATCGATCCTCAGAAGATCGGCGATGTAGTCGGACAGAGAGGAAAGACCATCAATGCGATCATCGAGCGTACCGGTGTACAGATCGATATTACAGATGAAGGTGCAGTTTCTATCTGCGGTGTTGACCAGCACGGCATGGATGAAGCAAAGAAAATGATCAGCATTATCGCAACTGATTTTGCAGAAGGACAGATTCTTGAAGGAACTGTTGTAAGCATCAAAGAGTTTGGTGCATTTGTTGAATTTGCTCCTGGAAAAGAAGGAATGGTTCACATTTCCAAGATCAGTGATCACAGAATCAATCATGTAGAAGATGTTCTGACACTTGGAGACAAGGTAAAAGTTATCTGCCTTGGCAAAGACAAGATGGGAAGAATGAGTTTCAGTATTAAGGATGTACCGGAAGAAGCATAAATATGAGATATCATAATATAACCAAGGATGACATGCTGAACGGAGACGGACTCAGAGTTGTTCTGTGGGTTGCAGGCTGCAATCACTGTTGCCGGGAATGCCAGAATCCGATTACATGGGATCCAAATGGAGGCCTTCCGTTTACGGAGGCAGAAGAGGCAGAGATTTTTGCAGAGCTGAATAAGGACTATATCAGCGGTATCACCTTCTCCGGAGGGGATCCGCTGCATCCGTCCAATATCTCTGCGGTTACTGCTTTTGCGAAAAAAATCCGCGACCGATATCCGGATAAGACAATCTGGCTCTATACAGGTTCCTTATGGGAAGAAATCTGTAATGAAAAGATCGTACAGTATCTGGATGTCTGTGTGGACGGTGAGTTTGAGATCGCGAAAAGAGATACTTCTCTTCGCTGGAAGGGCTCATCAAATCAGCGTGTCATAGATGTTCCTTCAACTCTTCGAGAAGGAAGGATTGTACTGCATTGCAATAATTAAATGCAGATTATTATTTGACAGATCCGTTTCAGGCGGATATACAGGAGGCAGCATGAGACGAATTGCAAAATTTCACAAGGTAAGTCCGGAACAGTTTGCAGGAGACTGGAAAGATACCTTTCCGGCAGCAGGCGAGGCAGAAATACAGGATGTTTATGAGAAGATTAAGCTTCCTGTAAGAGCAACAGCCGGAAGTGCAGGATATGATTTCTTTGCACCTGTAGATATTACCATGAAACCGGGCGAGACCGTAAAGATCCCGACAGGAATTCGTGTGGAGATGGAGCAGGACTGGGTATTAAAATGCTACCCGCGAAGCGGACTGGGATTCAAATTCCGTCTGCAGCTGAATAATACCGTAGGTATTATCGACAGCGATTATTTTTATTCTGATAATGAAGGACATATTTTTGCAAAGATCACCAATGACAGTAATGAGGGCAAAACAGTCAGCATTCAGGCAGGAACAGGGTTTATGCAGGGAATTTTCGTAGAATATGGAATTACGGTAGACGATGAAGCCGATGGTGTTCGTAACGGCGGATTTGGAAGTACCACAGAAAAGAAATAAACTGAACAAAAAGTTATAAAAAATGGAGGCAGAGATCGCTGAACGATCAAAGCCTCCATTTTATTTGGTTTATTTGACAGAATTAATAAAATTATTGCAGAGGTTCTCCGGTTTCTTCTGCTTTGCGTGCATTTTCGATGACAATGTCAAAGGCTTCAGCAGCGCTGGCATATTCTTCATCGCTTTCGATGTTTGCCAGCATCGGATCACCTTTGTCTGTGTGGGAGAATTTGTAAAGATATACTTCTCCATCCTGATTCTGGCCATTCTCGTCCAGTGGAAGAAGGGCGATATATTCCTGGTTTTCTACCGGAAATACAGTCAGGATCGCACATTCGACCTCTGTGTCATCTTCCAGAGTCAGAGTAATGGTATTGTGGCTTTCCGGAGATGTGTTTCCACAGTCAAGTCCGCAGGAAGCACAGTCACTTGGAGAGCAGGTTCCATTTTTGAATTCGTCACTCATTTGATATTCCTCACTTTGTTTACTGGCTGTTAAAACAGCCGTTATTGTTCTTATTTTACCAGATAACGGTCTTTAATACAACGAAAAAGCGTGAAAATTAAAAAATGTGTTTAAACTGATTCGTGAATCATGTATAATAGAAATATCAGACATTTGATCGATTTGAAGGAGTAAATGAGACAATGAAATGTATTTCATGGAATGTGAATGGAATCAGAGCCTGTATCACAAAAGGTTTTGAAGATAGATTTAAAGAATTGGACGCAGATATTTTCTGTCTGCAGGAGACAAAATGTCAGGAGAATCAAGTGAAACTGGAACTTCCGGGATATTATCAGTACTGGAATTATGCCAATCGGCGTGGTTATTCCGGAACCGCAGTTTTTACGAAAAAAGAACCGATCGCAGTGACAAATGGAATCGGAATCGAAGAACACGACAAGGAAGGTCGTGTGATCACACTCGAATTTGAAGAGTTTTATTATGTGACGGTATATACACCGAATTCACAGACAGAACTGAAAAGACTGGAATACCGAATGGAATGGGAAAGAGATTTTCTGGCATATCTTCTGAAACTGCAGGAGAAAAAACCTGTCATCTGCTGCGGCGATCTGAATGTTGCACATCAGGAGATCGACCTCAAAAATCCAAAGACAAACCGCAAAAATGCAGGCTTTACAGACGAAGAACGTGCCTGCTTCTCAAATGTGCTTGAAAATGGTTTTGTTGATACATTCCGTTATTTTTATCCGGATAAAGAAGGTGTGTATTCCTGGTGGTCTTATCGATTTAAAGCACGCGAAAAAAATGCCGGATGGAGAATTGACTATTTTATCGTATCCTCTTCTCTGAAAGAAAAACTGCAGGATGCATCGATCCACACAGATATCATGGGTTCGGATCATTGCCCGATCGAGCTGGATGTAGATATTGAATTGAAGTAACTGCTTGGCAGAAAAAGGAGAACCAGAAATGGAAAAACAGAACAAAATAGGCGTATATAAGGGCGACCCTGTAAATCCGGGTGTCAGCATACTGGGCACAGGTATTAATTTTGCAGTGGAAATCCCCTGTGGCGTTCCTGCCTCTCTGGTACTGTATCGCAAGGGAACTGATTTGCCTGAGAGGGAAATTCCTTTCACAGAAGAATACAGAACCGGAAGAATGTGCGCAATGCTGGTGACAGGGCTCAAAACCGGCAGATACGAATACAATTTCCGTATAGACGGAAGAATTTGTCAGGATCCTTTTGCTCAGGTGATCCGGGGGCGTGAGAAATTTGGTATGCCACTGTCAGAAGAAGAGCATGCAGTACGCTGTGCGTTTCTTTCAGAAAAAGAATACGACTGGCAGGACGATAAAGCACCGAAAATTCCATACAATGAAATGATTCTCTACAAAGTTCATGTACGTGGTTATACCAGACAGGCGAAGATCCTGTCCAGAAAAAGAGGTACGTTTGCAGGTCTTGTTGAGATGATTCCATATTGGAAGGAACTTGGGATCAACGCTGTGGAACTGATGCCGGCATATGAGTTTCAGGAATGTCCGAAAACAGAAACAGCAGAGAGAACCATCCGTTCCAGACAGGATGACCGAATCAATTACTGGGGGTATACACAGGGATTTTATTTTGCACCAAAGGCTTCCTATTGTGCGACCAGAGAGCCGGACCGAGAATTCAGGGACATGATCCGGGAATTCCATAAGGCAGGAATCGAATGCATCATGGAAATGTATTTTCCGGAGGGAACTCCTGCACTTCAGGTACTACGATCTCTCTGGATGTGGAAACTTTTCTATCATGTAGATGGTTTTCATCTTATGGGAGACGGTGTTCACCAGAAAGTGATCGAACGCGATCCAATTCTTTACGGAACGAAAAAAATGTTTTCTGAAATGGATGGAAATACAGAAGCAGAGAACATGCTTGCAGAGTATAATGCCGGGTTCATGCAGGATATGAGAAGATTCCTCAAAAGTGATGAGGGAATGATATCCGGAGCGGAATTCCATGTGAGAAGAAATGCAGGTATTTTCGGAACCGTCAATTATATGACAAGTCAGGATGGCTTTACCCTCTATGATACGGTGTCTTACAATTATCGTCATAACGAAGCCAATGGCGAAGACAACCGGGATGGAAGCGAATTTAATTATTCCTGGAACTGTGGTGTGGAAGGTCCGACCCGCAGGCAGGTTATTCGAAGAATGCGCGAACAGCAGATGCGAAATGCATTTTTTATGCTGCTGTTAAGCCAGGGAACACCGATGATCTACGGAGGAGATGAATTTGCCAACTCACAGGCGGGAAATAACAATGCCTGGTGCCAGGACAATGCAGTTGGCTGGACAGACTGGAAAAATCTGAAAAAGTATGAGGCACTTGCTGCTTTTGTAAAAGAGGCAATTGCTTTTCGTAAAAACCATCCGATCCTTCACATGCCGCAGGAAATGCGAGGCGTGGATTATATGGCGAAGGGATTTCCGGACATTTCTGTACATGGCGAGCGCGCGTGGTTCCTGAATCGGGACAATACCAGCCGTCTTCTTGGTGTAATGTACTGCGGTGCATATGCAGAACGTGAAGATGGTATGGCAGATGATTTTATTTATATAGGAATGAATTTTCACTGGGAAAAACGAAACATTGCACTTCCAAATCTTCCGGAAGGACTGTCCTGGAAAAAAGTTGCCGATACATCGAATCAGACGGAAGGCCAGTGGTTCGGGGATTATGAAGAAACATACAAAAAATCAACAAAGATCAACCCGCGCACGATCGTGGTGCTGATCGCAAAGCGGGAGGAATCAAAACATGCATCCGTGGCTGCACTTCAAGACAATAACGAGGCATAAACTGCTGGTAATGAAATACTGTTTTCGCATAGGTCTGTACAAACAGGGGCTGCTCCATGATCTGTCAAAATATTCACCGACAGAATTTCTGGTAGGCTGCAAATATTATCAGGGAACCAGAAGCCCGAATAATGCAGAGCGGGAAGACATTGGAGTGTCAACTTCATGGCTCCATCATAAAGGACGCAACAAACATCATTTTGAACACTGGGTAGATTATTCCATTGATGACGGACATGTGATCATGGGCGCACAGATGCCGAGAAAGTATGTTGCAGAGATGGTGATGGACCGTATCAGCGCTTCCAGAAATTATCTGGGAGATGCGTATAATGAGAGCCAGCCGCTTGAATATTTCCTCAAAAGTAAAGAAGAACTCTGGTTTATTCATCCACAGACCAAGAAAGAACTGGAAGCACTTCTCAGGATTTTGAATGATCATGGTGAAGAAAAGCTGCTTCATTATATTAAGTACAGATACTTGAAGGGCGAGACCAGAAAAATCCGTTATTAAAATAAGAGAAATGAGCAAAAGCCGTTATCTTGTTAGAGATATTCTGACAGGATAACGGTTTTTTATGTAATTGGAATGCATTTTGACCAAGTTACTGCGAACGGAGTGAACAGTAACATGATATGAATAAATAACACAGATAAACAGTATATAACAGTTGACAACAGTAATATACTGTTATATACTGTTTGTAGAAGGAGGGATGAAGTTGAATCTTATTATAAATCATACTTCCATGGAACCAATTTATGAGCAGATCGTAGCACAGATCAAGGCAGAAGTGATTGAAGGCACACTGACTGCGGGGGAAGCACTTCCTTCGGTACGTGCACTTTCCAGAGAACTGAAGATCAGTGCTCTTACAGTAAAAAAAGCCTATGACAATCTGGAAGAAGAAGGATTAGTTGTGACGGTCCATGGAAAGGGAAGCTTTATTGCAAATACCAATCAGGAACTTTTGATGGAAGAGCGGCGCAAGGAACTGGAGAAAGAACTGGAAGCTGCTGTACAGAAAGCCCGTACCGGGGGATTGACAGTGAAAGAAATCCGGGAGTCATTTGAGATCATAATGGAGGATGAGGTATGTTAGTACAACTGGAGCATGTAATGAAGGAATATGGCAGTTTTGCACTGGAACTGAATATGCAGATTCCCGAGAATCAGATCATCGGGCTGATTGGGGCAAACGGAGCTGGAAAGAGTACGACATTCAAGTTAATGATTGGACTTATCCGCCCGGACCAGGGTAACGCAGAAGTGTTTGGCAGAAATGCTGCGGATCTGGGGGCAGAGGAGAAACAGAAGATAGGAGTGGTATTTTCCGATAGTGGATTTTCAGAATATTTGAGAGTGCAGCAGCTTATTCCGGTCATGAAACGTTTTTATCCGGATTTCCAGGAAAAAGAGTTTCGTAAAAGATGTGAAAGATTTAAGATCCCGCTTAACAAACAGATTAAGGATTTTTCTACGGGAATGAAAGCGAAGCTGAATGTACTTCTTGCACTCAGTCATGACAGCAGGCTGCTGCTCCTTGACGAGCCGACGGCAGGTCTGGATGTGGTCGCAAGAGAAGAAATTCTTGATCTTTTGCGGGAATACATGGAGATTCCGGGACGTACTATCGTGATTAGCTCTCATATTTCGGGTGATCTGGAACATTTCTGTGATGATCTGTACATGATCCATGAAGGTAAAATTGTCCTTCATGAAGAGACAGACCGTATTCTCGAGGAATATGGATTTCTCAAAGTATCAGAGCAGGAATACGAAGTCCTTGACAAAGAATATCTTCTGCGTGTGCGAAAAGAGTCGTTCGGTTACAGTTGTCTGACAGACCAGAAGAACTATTATCTGGAAAATTATCCGGGGCTCGTAGTCGAAAAAGGAAGTGTAGATGAAGTCATTTCCATGCTGGTGAAGGGAGAGGCGTTATGAGTGGATTATTAATGAAAGACCTGGAGCTGATTAAAATAAACATGAAAACATATCTGGCAGTTTTTCTGATAGGCCTCATTTATCTGGTTGCACATGAGAACGGAAGTACATTTTTTGTAGCTTATGCGACCTTTGTGAGTATTGGCGTCTCTGTCGGAACAATTTCTTATGATGGTTACCACCATGGAATGAGATTTTTAATGACATTACCGATCACAAAAGAGCAATACGTACAGTCAAAGTATCTGCTCAGTTTTTGCTTTGCAGTGCTGGTCAGTGCTGCCAGTCTGCTTTTGGGAATAATAAGAATACAGATTTCTGGAAACCAGAAAGTAGAAGACCTTTTGATAAGCACTGGTGTTGCACTTGTTATTTCCGGTATAATACTTTGTGGTATGATTCCACTTCGATTGAAATATGAAGCCGAGAAAAGCAGGATTGTTATGGTGGCAGTGGTAGCAGTAATCTTTCTGGTGGCTGCTGCATGTAAGAAACTCTATGATGTGTATCAGAAGAGCTTTGGGAAAAGCTTGCAATTTTTGAATACCCTTTCCGGATGGCAGATAGCGGTTGGACTGATTGTAGTTATGATGATTTGTCTGGTCGTGTCCGTGAAGGTCAGCGAGAGGATTATGGAGAAGAAGGAGTTTTGAGATGCCATAGACATTAGTTTTCTAATGTACTTGGTTATTTGAAGACAGAATGAGCCTGGTTGAAACGAAACTTCCCGCACTTGAAATGGTACGCAGAGCAAGTCAAAATAAAATCGGACGATTTAATAAACAGGATATCCGTGAATTGTGTCCTACGCTCAGTGACAGTTCTATTGAGGGTGCTCTGAGAAAGCTGGTTGCAGCAGGTGAACTGAAGAAAGAGGGAAAAGGAAAGAATACATGTTATTTCAGGCTAATTTAATTTAGTCATTACATGTTCAAATGACTAAATTAAAATGGATGATGACGAAATTAAAAATAACTGTAGTAGAATAAAGGAGAAACTAATTCCGTTCTTAAAATAATTAACTGGAACATTTCATCTAAATGCGTTATCCTGTAAAAAGAGAATTTATATTTACTATATAAACTATATAGACTATATAG